>Ga0183097_10204_pt1 | contig 184322 bp, 144 predicted proteins | sample BioMet8_FD_128883 | JGI IMG/M metagenome (GOLD analysis project Ga0183097, IMG submission 128883) | Microbial communities from bioreactor (seeded with sewage sludge) at Lawrence Berkeley National Lab, California, USA - Biofuel... | ecosystem: Engineered > Bioreactor > Anaerobic > Unclassified ... | reverse complement strand
TGACTATAGATCGGCTGTCCGAAGAAATGTGTACTTTTACCCATGTGTACAAAATGTTTTTGTGGTGAAAACAAAGGAACACATTTAGGGCTGAAATCAGAAATGAATTCAGCCCTTTTATATTTGCCTCTCAAAATGTTTTATCGGACAGCAATATAATTTAATACCCGTTGGCGGAATTAGCTTAGTGCATACTTAACTCTTCCAATCGGGTTGTTGTTACTCTTGTTAATATATTGCAGGATTGTAAAAGCACTAATCTTTCCAATAATTCGGGCAAACAATCCTTTTGTTTCTTTGGCATAATTTCTTATTAGCATAAATTGATCGGTAAGTTGAGAAAATACCGTTTCGATTCTCTTTCGAGCTTTTGCAAATGGAATAAACAGCGGTTTCCAATCTTTCTGGTTTAGTCTGTATGGACATTCCAATTTAATGTTCGCTGTTTCAAACAAATCCAGTTGGACTTCTTTACCAATATAACCTCTATCGCCGAAGATGCTGCAATCATGATATTCCATCTTTACATCTTGAAGATAGTTGATGTCATGCACACAGGCCTTAGTAAGATCATAAGAATGGATAACCCCATTTAAGCCGCAAAGAACATGCAATTTATATCCATAGTAATATGTCCCTTGAGATGCACAATAGCCAAAACTCGGTGCTTTTGAGTAATCCATCTTCCCCATTTTACAACGTTTTCCTCGAGCTATGCGACAGACTTCTATTGGTTTTGAGTCTATGCAGAAATATTCTTCTCCGCCATCAATGCAATCCGCAATACGTTTCCTGATTGTTTCACAAAGTTCTCTTGTAAACTTTCGACGGTCATTAAATTGTCGTCTTGATATCATATTAGGAAAGCACGCTTTGTATCCGGTCAATCGGTTGAAAAGATTATTCTCGCTGTCAATACTTAAAGTTTCTGCTGTCAAGCCAAGAGCAATAACTTCCAAATCAGAAAACTTTGGAACTACACCCGGGCGTGTTATATTTCCAGCCTCATTTACCAAATCATTAGAAAAGTGCTTGCATATCTCAAGATATTTAGCGAATATTGTAGGTAAGTTGTGCATATGTTGAATGTATATTAAAAGTTTGGTCACTACTAATATACTAATTATCAACAATATGTGCAACTTTTTATACATCATTCTTTTATCTTTTTAATTCCGCCAACGGGTTTTATATGTATTGATCCATTCATCTAATCCTTTTACATTGTCACTTCCGATAGCATTTCTAAATGCCAAACAGGCATCTCTTAAAGATGATAGAATTGAGGATGATTCTATTAGTTTATCAAACTTTATACGCTCTTTGCCAATTTCTCCAGTTTTTGTATTAATGTTATAATTGGGATTGCAAACATATATATTCAACTTCATATATGTTATTGATTTAAACATTTTTACGAAGGGTGATTGGATTAAATTCTCTTTATTTGTAAGTTCCATTTGTTGCATCTGTTTTGTATAGTTCTTGTATCTTGCTGCAAACCACACATAAAAAGAACTCAGCGCTACTTTAAGCCCTGAATTCAGTACTGTTTTATGTATATCCTTAATACATAGGCCTTTGTTAATACCATATTCAATTATGTTTATACGACTATTGTAATCAACTTTATAGACCTTATGCTTTCTTGGTGGCTCATTTAGCAGCACATATTTATTAATGGTAGATTTATCAAGTCCAACAATCTTGGCGATTCTCCTGTTTGATATACCTAAGCCATACAAACGTTGTACCTCATTATAAACAGTTTCTATTTTGGTTGACAAATCTGACGTGTATGGATGTAAATTAGAATCAGGATTAGGATCAGGTTTAACCTTATGTATTATGGATTCCAGGGTGTGGTTATTAGATGTTGTATCTATGTCATTTGTTTCGGACGCTTTTGATAACTCTTGAATAATAGACTTATACATAGATTTGATTTGAACTTCAATACGTTCGCTGCAATTTTTGACTAAATGAAAACGATCTGCTACTTGTTGCGCATTTGGTATGGCTTCGTTAATTGCTGCCGAATAGGAAGAAGAGCGATCTCTTACAACTATTTCGGCATGACGATATTCTTTTAGATAGTCAACAACGTCTGCTTTGTTTCTTCCTTCAATCATATCAAGAACCTGATGTGTATCTGCATCAACGACAACGGTACCATAAGATATTCCTTTTTTATAAGCAAAGTCGTCAACACATATATGTTTAATATCAGCTTTGTTGATAGGCTTTTCAGTAATGCCCTTTACTATTCGTAAACAAGTTGATGAACTTTGAGGTATACCTAATAAGGATGTAATTAAAGCAGCTTTATTTGAAGACATCTCTATAAGCATCTTTTGCAATGAGTATAAAGCGGGTAAGGTCTTCCTTCCATATCTACGAGTTACACCATCCGGCTGCTCTGAGAAGATAGACTGAGAACACTTAGAATTTGTACAACGAAATTTTCTTGTGGTCAATTTAATGGATAGCTTTTTACCACAAATAGGCCGATCCAATAAAACTCTGGTATATTTCGAGTGGACAGAATAGCTTTTCTTCGCACAATTAGGACATACGCCATAACAATGTTTAGCACAAGATTCTATTACTACGTAGTCTTGATTAACACACACATTGTGAAATTTCAAACCAACGTAGCCTGTGATATTAGTTAATACTATGTTTGAAAACCCTAAATTATAGTTGTATTGATCTGCTTTTTGTTTCATATAAAGTACTCTAAATCAGAGTACTAATATACAAAAAACAACTAACTTACGCAACATATTCAGCTGATAATAAACTAGTTAATGGATGTTTTTTGGAAGAATTTGGCAGTAGCAAATTCGCACCAAAATTGACGATGAACCGATATCCTCCGTTTTCAGCACCGGTACGTTATCGGGAGCTTACGTTGAACCGTCATGTGTTTATATTGAAGCTCCTGCTCAAAATGCGGAAGTCGTGTCTTAAAGTCTTCAAAGCGTTCATCACAATAGGCCGGATTACCGCCATTGAAACGGTGGTTCAATTCCGGATCCTCCAAGAGAAGAAGTGCCTCTATACCTAATTTGTCTTCCCTGGCCATTTTGATATAGCGCTGCACTGTGGTAGGACTCATGGAGTACATTGTTGCCAAATCTCTGACCGAGATTCCATTTTTGTGTCCTGTTAGGACTTGTTTGATGATATTCATTTTCTTTGGTTGTGTAGCCATATACTTGAGGAATTTGATTCATTCCTTCAAGGTAATAAATTCATCAAAACTGTAACAGCATGCTCCGTTTTTAGGTTCGGATTGCTAATGATTTAGTTAGAGTGTAACAGTATACTCCGTTTTTTTGTGCTTTGCACAAAATACGGTTTATCTAACTCGCTTATAAACAGTATACCATATTTCCATGAAAATAGCCTTTTTGCACTATATTTTTATGTAACTACTTGTAACAGTATGCTCCGATTTTTCCAGCTATCAATATTGAGCTAATCATCGTCAAGTACATGATGCTATAAAATTAATGAGTATTCTCAAATTTATGATGCTTTACTCAAACTTGTGTATCCTGCATATTCAAACAAAATTCAGATTCACTTCGTCTGTTCTCTGGTTGATCAAGGATAAAAGATTAATGTGACACAGTTCTGGTTACACTTCTACTTTATTCTAAGAAAAATTCATCGAACTCACTTTAAACTACCACTTTTGGCCCATTTATTGCATATAGCAGTTATTAGTACAAAAAGAAAAGCTATTGGTATTATTGTTAGAATAATAATACTTATTATTGCTAAAAAATGATCATTGCAGTTGAAACAAATTATTGAGCCTACATAATGTATTGACATTATAATAAACCATATTAAAGTTAAAATCTGTCCAATGAATATATTTAATCGCGAAACAGAATATTTGCCTGCATTGCCTGTAAAAATATTACTGTCTAAATTGAAAGGTGTACATTGTTTGCCCATTAAATATTTTTGGGAAATATTTAGTTTCTTTTCTTTTTCAATTGTGCAAATATTATTTTCATAAACTTCATACCATGCTTTTGAACCTTTAGCCATCATTATCCAAATGATAGAAAATATAAAACCAAATAAAGCTAAGAAACAGCAGATTTCATTTAAAATCAAGTCATTTGTTTCTTTATTCATAAACTCTTTTACTAGGTATCCATACGCTGTAAAGAATATCACAATAATGGCAGATAAGAATATAGATCTTTGCCATAAATTGGAAATTTCAAAGCTACGAAGCTTATAATATGTTTCTCGTAGTTCTTTTAACGAGACACCTTTGTTTTTGTTACTCATAATTATCTGTATTTAAGTATTCTATTACTTTATCTTCTCCTTGCTCTATTGCAATCTCAACGGTTGCTTTTGTAGATTCTAACAATCGTTTAAGCATCCCCTTTTTAGAAAAATACAAATTTAGATAATAATTTTTTTATTTTGTTGTTTTTTTTACAATTCTTAAAAAAATAATAATAGCAAGGTCTCCAAGAGACAAATGAAGTCAGTTGTTATTAAAACCGTCCATCAATACTTTTCATTTTATTAAAAAGTCTCCTATAAATCTAAATATGTTATTTATCTATCTAATACTCGTTGACGGAATTAAAAAGTTAATAAATTGATGGATGAAAAGTGAACATATCATTGGTATTTAGTATATTAGAAGTGCTCAAACTTTGTATGTACAACTTATATGCTATATTCGCTAATCGAACATAATTTCCGGATGGCATTTTAATGACCGTCAAAAGTTTACAAGAGAGCTAGTTCGATTTTTACGATTTTCCTTTCAGGTTCCTTTTTTTATTTTTATTTTTGTAGAATTCATAGTTATATGAAACTAGGGACGTTTAGTCAATAACATTTCTGTCCGGAAGAAAATCAAATTCGTATTATTGAATTGAAGTATTTCCCCGCCTCTCACAACCGAAATCGGATTGCTGTTTAAATTGAATATCGCATATCACCAAAGCGTCAGGTAATTCGACATCTTTTCAGAACTGTTGTTATTCTGTACATCACGTCCAGAGTGAATTATTTATACGTACATTCTAAAATAGTTAATCATGAACAACAAAACAAATTACTTCGATGAAAAATTGCTACCCACTAAAAAAGAGAAACAGATAATAGTTGATTTTCTATATAATTCTTTGGAAAAATTTGGTGATCCAAAAGAGGCTATTATGGCATGTGTAGAATACGCACTGAAACAGACTGTTTCATTTGGTGGTCTGATAGCAATGGTTAAAGATATGGATCGACCGGATAACCCTATTGTCAGTTGTGTAGTCTATAATCGAACTGGTATGAACAAGTATATACCTGAAAACATATTAGTATACATTGCAACAGACAAAAATTACCGAGGACAAGGTATAGGCAGAGCTTTAATCGAAGAGTCACTTAAACGAATAGATGGATCTGTGGCATTACATTGTGATCCCCAAAATCCAGCTAAACTGCTTTACGAAAAATTGGGATTTGCAAGTAAATACCTTGAAATGAGACTTTATAGATAAATGATTATGGCTACAATTAAATTAAATAGAGATAAATTAAAGTTCAACTATGATTTCTTGTCTGAGTATTTTAGTAAAAAAGGCATAGAATGGGGTATCGTATCTAAGCTATTGTGTGGAAACGAGTTGTTTATTAAAGAGTTGCTAGCCCTTGGACACAAGCAATTCTGTGAATCCAGAACCTCTCATATAAAACTGATTAAAAAGCTAGATCCCACTGTCGAGATCATATACATAAAACCTCCGGCGAAGCATGACCTCAAAGAGGTTCTTGAGTATTCGGATATAAGTATGAATACGGCTTTAAGGACAATCCGATTTATATCGCAAGAGTTGCAAAAACAGAATAAAACCCATAAGATTATTATTATGGTAGAACTGGGGGAGTTACGCGAAGGAGTGATGGGAGAAGATCTTATCGAGTTTTATGAACAGGTGTTTAACCTTCCCAATATCGAGGTTATAGGCCTGGGAACAAATTTATCGTGTGTTAATGGGGTATTGCCCAGCTATGATAAATTGATTCAGTTATCTCTCTATAAAGAGCTTATAGAAACTAAATTCAATCGAAAATTAAAATATATTTCCGGAGGAGCATCGGTAACTATTCCGTTAATCGAGAGAGGACTACCTCCACAAGTAAATCACTTTCGTGTAGGCGAGACCCTTTTTTTCGGTACAGATGTCTATCATAGCGCACTTTTCAAAGAAATGGAAACCGATATTTTTACCTTGGAAGCACAGATTATTGAGTTAAAGGAGAAGCCAATGACCCCCATTGGCGAAATGGGTAAGAATCTTCAGGGCAAAACGGTTCAATTTCAGCCAGATGAAGCAATAATTACAAGTAACAGAGCCTTGCTGGATGTAGGGTTGTTAGACGTTGATCCAGAACATATTTTTCCATTCGACCATTCTCTTAAAATAATTGGATCGAGCAGCGATATGATTGTCGTCGATATGGGGGAGAATACCAATTCATATAAAGTTGGAGATTTCATCCATTTCAAGTTGGATTATATGGGTGTTCTACGGCTTATGTCGTCAAAATATGTTACAAAAAAGGTCGTTTGAAACTTATCGTCTGGAAGGCATGACCAAAACGGTAAGAATAATCACTTGCATAATCAGAGATTGATCTTATAAAGATTAGGACCCTTTCCGAATATATTACCGATGAAGCGTAATAACCGTATAAGAATATCTCGGGAAAATATATTTTGCTTTCTTTGTTGATAATCTTATCTGTGATGTTTTGGGTGAAACATTATACATGTTTTTATCCGTATTAGTCTCATTCAAATCACAATTTCCTATAGTCCAAATATTCGCCTGACCTTGATACTTAAACCCTTTAATATCTAATGCGGCCTCCTGAGGTTGATCCGACAGGTTCACAACATATAATGCAAGCGTTTTGCCGGAGTCGTCCATTTTAGCCGTTATATCCAACAGTTTTTCGTTACTGCTGGCCGTTTGCATCACTTTGGGAAGCCAGTTTTTGCTCATCTCTTCGTCTACATAAGCCGATGGCATGAACCAGATAGCATGAGCGTTATAATGTATACGTCCCTGATCCCACATGTAATGCAGTCCATGAGGTTGAAACGTATTTGCCGTTCCAAGCATCTTGAAATGGTCGCCGTAACGTTGCAGTTTATTCCAGTTTTGCGCATGTGCCAAACCCCGGTTCCAGTCGCAACGATCGCCATTTTCTTCCATCGGATGAAGATTCAGTTTGAAACCCGGATAGTCTTTAGCAAGTTCTTCCTGCAGATCTATTCCCATCTCGTGCGTAAACCCGGGATCGTTTGCAAAGCCTAGCCATCCGCCATAATGCGGATCCCAAGCCAGCTTATCAGCTTTACCCTGATCAATAAACCACTTCACCATCTCAGAAGACAATTGATATTCGACAGTTCCACGGGCATAACTTTTCAGTTTTGTTCCGATATTGAGCGATGTCATGATCGTCATCTCCGGATCAACTTGCCACGCTGCCAACGCAAACTTCTTGACACATTCCAAATATCCCCTTGTCATATTGCGTTCATTGTCGACCTCAATATATTTGAGATTATAGGGCTTCGGATGACCTTGTTTGGCACGCAGCGATCCCCACGTTGAAGTAGTCGGCCCATTTACATATTCCACAAAGTCGCGTATATCTTCTGACGTTTCATCCATGCTCATTCCCAAGATACATGGTGCCTTCAATACTTCAGCCAACTGCAACATCTCAAGAAATGCGAAACTATGCGTGGCATACGGGCTGAATCCGCTTCTATAAGCAATACGGCGCTCGTCAATCGGGCCTATCATCTTCTTCCAGCGATAGTTATAAGAATCGACACTATTGTCGACCATTGAACCGTTGTATCGAATAGCTGTTATACCCTGCTTGACAAGAGCATCGACAAATGTTTTGCGTAATGGATATCCGTTGACTCTACCCCATTCGCCCGGTTCGAGAAAAGCAAAACCCAAATCAATCTGTCCGGGATTCTTCAGAGAGATACCGAAACTGCCTTCCAGCGCTTCGCCGTCAGGTTCCAGCTCGAATGTAATCTTCTCATATGAACCATCGCCTTTAATGGTATATGGTTTCTCAGCCAATACCTTTCCCTTCTCATCCCGAAGAGAAAGAAAAACAGTCGTCGGCTTCTCTGCCTTTAATCTGATAACGCCATCATAACTTTTTCCTCTCTCGAAATGAATGCCCATACGATAGAGGCCGTGATTGGTAAGTCCGACTTCTCCACTCCCTTCGACAAACCGAACACGCTGTGTTTGCCTTCCCATGTATGCTTTTCCATCGCGTATAAGCGTAAAAGCATATTCCGGACTGCCTGTTATCTGTTTTGACCAGAATTTGCTGATCTGTTCGTTGCCATTAATCCGTTCAATCATCACTTTTTGAATGTTTGCAGGAAGAGAATCGAACACAAGGAAACGCCCCGGGAAGCGGTATCCGGATATGATTAAAGGATGTTTGAAATGTGCAGCATCATATACGTCTTTGCTGTTAAAATCATACTTTTCCGAAAGGTTGTTCCAATTGATTTTCGCATACACATCCGATTGAGTGATCAAATGAGGAATACGGCGTTCGTCGAGCATAACATATATTTTGGAATAATCAGCCCTATCCAGATTCAAAAAATCCGTTTCAATATTTTCCTCGAAGCATTCGCCATGGAGGAGCTGACTGAATACACCGCCATTAGTTTGATTATTGATATCCTCGATATTTGTTCCATTAAAAAGTCTTGAAGCCGTAGCGATCTGTTTCGTAGCATCAACATTCAACCGCGCAGGTTTTGTCTGTGCAGAAACAACAGAACCTATCGCAAGCAAGCCTAGAATAATTAAGTGTCTTTTCATGATTACATTGCCCAATTTGTACGACACAAAGGTATCAAATTATATCGTACACCAAACCTTATTTTCTCCCTAATTATAAAAATGAATATGATATTGCCAACCCTTATTCGCTTCAGGTGAAAGAATAAATAATTCATGATATATCTATCGACCAATCATATACTACACAAACGGCTTCTTGCATCCAAAAAGGAAATCTGCCGGAACCGAATCGACCTATTTATAAATTGTATTGATAATGAATAGTCAATGAGTATTTCATAAAAGAGTATACTTTGAAAGAATATTTATTACCTTTGCGCGTGTTTAGCAAATAGAATTGTATCAGAAATTATAAATAATAAGTTATGGCAAAAGTTAGAGGAGCTGTTGTGGTAAACACAGAGCGATGCAAAGGATGTAATCTTTGTGTTGTAGCATGCCCGTCGGATGTTTTGGAATTGCATCCCCGCGAGGTGAACAACAAAGGCTATCATTATGCGTATATGAAAAACCCGGATAACTGTATTGGCTGTGCAAGTTGCGGCATGGTTTGTCCGGATGGGTGTCTAACCATTTACAAAGTTAAAATCTAAAGACAGATATGGCAGAAGAAGTAAAATTAATGAAGGGTAATGAAGCTATTGCGCGCGCAGCAATCCGCTATGGTGCCGATGGTTATTTCGGATACCCTATTACTCCGCAATCAGAGGTTATGGAAACCCTGATGGCAGAAAAGCCTTGGGAAACGACTGGAATGGTTGTTCTTCAGGCAGAAAGCGAAGTGTCATCTATTAATATGGTATATGGCGGTGCAAGCACCGGCAAACGTGTGATGACCTCTTCCTCAAGTCCCGGTATCAGTCTGATGCAAGAAGGCGTATCCTATATTGCGGGAGCCGAACTACCTTGCTTGATTGTAAACGTCATGCGTGGTGGTCCGGGTCTGGGTACTATCCAGCCAAGTCAGGCCGACTATTTTCAAACAGTTAAAGGCGGCGGACACGGCGATTATCGTCTGATTACGCTCGCTCCCTCTTCCGTTCAGGAGATGGCAGACTTCGTAGGCCTCGGTTTCGATCTTGCTTTCAAATATCGTAATCCGTCCATCATTTTAGCTGACGGACTTATCGGCCAGATGATGGAAAAAGTGGTTCTTCCTCCGTACAGACCAAGAAAGACCGAGGAAGAAATCATCAAGGAATGTCCATGGGCAATTGTTGGCAAGCCCGAAAATCGCAAGCGCAATCTGGTCACCTCTCTGGAACTCGACCCGGCTGTTATGGAGGCGAACAACATTCGTTTCCAAGCCAAATATCACGAAATTGAAGAAAATGAAGTCCGCTTCGAGGAATTTGAATGCAAAGATGCAGAATATCTGCTCGTTGCTTTCGGTTCTGCTGCCCGTATATGCCAGAAGGTGGTTGAATTAGCCCGTGAAGAAGGGATCAAACTTGGTTTGTTCCGCCCGATCACTTTGTGGCCTTTCCCGAAAAAAGCCATTGCCGAATATGCCAGTCAGGTCAAAGGTATGCTCTCCGTAGAGCTAAATGCAGGCCAGATGGTTGAAGATATTCGTCTGGCTGTCAATGGAAAGATTAAAGTTGAACACTTCGGTCGCCTCGGGGGCATTGTTTTCACGCCGGATGAAGTGCTCAGTGCTTTAAAGGCTAAAATAATGAACAAATAATTATTGAATAAGATATGAGACCGCGCAGAAGCCCATTTGATGTTGTGTTGACATGGATATTCTTGTTGTTGGCATTAGCAACAGTTGTTTGTTATTTTGTCTTTCCGCATGACCGATCCATATTCTTCATATGTGGCGGTGCGGCCATATTTATCCGACTCATGCAGTACTTTATGAGATTTATTAATTGAAAGCATACAAAGTTATGGAACTTAACGAAATAATTAAACCGGAAAACTTAGTCTACACAAAGCCTAAGTTATTAAACGACAATCCCATGCACTACTGCCCCGGTTGCAGTCACGGCGTGATACACAAGCTCATTGCTGAAGTTGTTGCCGATATGGGAATGGAAGATAAGACAATCGGCATCTCGCCTGTGGGATGTGCTGTTTTTGCCTACAACTATATTGATGTCGACTGGGTTGAAGCGGCTCATGGCAGAGCACCCGCAATCGCTACAGCCATCAAGCGTCTATCCCCTTCGAAGATGGTATTTACTTATCAGGGTGACGGCGATCTGGCTGCTATCGGAACAGCAGAGACGATTCACGCTGCCAATCGTGGTGAAAACATCGTTATCATATTTGTCAACAATGCCATTTATGGTATGACGGGCGGACAGATGGCGCCAACCACCTTGGTCGGGATGAAGACTTCGACATGTCCTTATGGTCGTGATGTCGCTTTGAATGGTTATCCTTTAAAAATCGGCAATTTACTGGCTCAGTTGGATGGCACGTGTTATGTTACTCGTCAGAGCGTCGAAACAGCCGCTGCTGTACGCAAGGCAAAAAAATCATTGCGTAAGGCATTCGAAAACTCTATGGCTGGCAAAGGCACTTCTGTTGTTGAATTTGTTTCGACCTGCTCGTCAGGCTGGAAGATGACACCTGAAAAGGCTAATAAATGGTTGGAAGATAATATGTTCCCGTTCTATCCGCTGGGGGATTTGAAAAACGTCGAATAGTAATATACGATCTACCACAACAAACAAACTAGAAACTTCAAAAAGATGAAACAAGAAATAATTATAGCAGGTTTCGGCGGACAAGGTGTATTGTCAATGGGAAAAATTCTCGCTTATTCCGGGTTGATGGAAGGGAAAGAAGTCAGCTGGATGCCTTCATACGGTCCGGAACAGCGTGGCGGAACGGCCAACGTCACAGTCATACTGAGCGACGACCGTATCAGTTCACCTGTATTGAACGAATATGATATCGCGATCATCTTGAACCAGCCTTCGATGGATAAATTCGAAAGCAAAGTAAAGAAAGGAGGAATCCTTATTTATGACGGCTACGGCATTCACACTCCTGTTAATCGCAAAGATATCAATGTCTATCGCGTTGATGCAATGGATACAGCAGCAGAAATGCAAAACGAAAAAGCATTCAACATGCTTATTCTGGGCGGTCTGTTAAAGATCGTTCCGATGGTTAAACTGGAGAATGTCATTCTCGGTTTGAAAAAATCATTACCCGCCCGTCATCACGATCTGATTCCTATGAACGAAGCCGCCATTAAAAAAGGCATGGAAATTATCCAAAAGATATAATTGAATTCGAAAATACAAAAAGGGCGTTTCTTTTTTACGGAAACGCCCTTTTGTTGTATCTTTGCTATAAAAATAGCGAAGATAAGCTGCGCCTCGGTATAAAAACAAACAAGTTTGTTTTGTTCTACTCTCGACTTGCATTATCTTTGTGGCCAATGAAACAATGCCTATACATATTATTGTTTTTATCGACATGCATATTGAACATGCAGGCCCAAAACCGTTCCTCCAGAAGTGAACGGGGAGCGTTCTCACTAAGTAACTTAACGGCAGCGAACAAAGTGATACCCGACAGTCTGATGAAACCGGATAGTGCTGCACTTAAAAACAAGCGTATCACGGCATTCCAGCTTACGCCCCGTATCGGTGATACGTATGTTGCAACAATGGATACCGACAAGTATAACTTTTCCAACAGTACACTCGTCGAAAGTCAATCACTGGCGATAGGCTATCTGGCTAATGTCGGTTCGCCGTCACAGACGCGTATCTTTTCCGAGCGTAAAGAAGCCAGAGACTTTATTTTTGCCGATGCTTACGACAACTATATCACAACACCTGAAAATGCACAGTATTATAACACAAAGATTCCTTATACACAAGCTCTTTACACCTCTGAAGGAGGCAGTGATAATAAGGATGAACGACTGAAAGGGACCATCACATCGAACTTCGGAAAACGAATAAACGTCGGAGCGGATATGGATTATATCTATAGCCGGGGCAGATACAAAAATAACGGCAACAAACTGCTGAGCTATAGATTCTTCGGAAGTTATGAGGGCGACCACTATACGGCACACGCTTACTTAAGTAACTTCAACTTTGTAAACTATGAAAATGGAGGTCTGGCTAATGATTCGGTCATCACACATCCAAATGAATTATTCACGGGAGGCCGCAGTCAGAACGATCCGAAAGCTTACGACATAAGGTATTCGGAAAATGTTTGGAACCGAGTTCGGGGCAAACAATATTTTCTCTCCCATCGATACAATTTCGGTTTCTATCGCGAACTTGAAGAAAAAGACTCGTTAGGCAATCCTAAAAAACAGTTCGTTCCTGTTTCGAGTATCATCCACACCATGGAATATAACGATAACCGGCGCCGCTTCTACAGTGCGAGCACAGCTATCGACTCAAGTTATCTCAATGCCGATGGGACGACACGCGTTTATGGATTACTCAAAGGCGTTGACGACCAGACATCATACTGGAACCTGCGCAATACTTTCGCGCTATCATTACGCGAAGGATTTCAAGACTGGGTAAAATTCGGACTGACAGCATTCGTTACTTTCGATAAACGTAAGTTTGAACTTCCTGCAGCTATTCCGGGATTGAGTTACGGCGCAACCGGCAGTGGTTCGTATCCAACTCCTTCAACATTCAACTTCTCTGCCAACCAGATTTATGATGAGTTCAGTACTTATATTGGAGGCGAACTTTCCAAACGTCTCGGAAGTATTCTAACTTACGATGCTCGGGGCGAACTGTGTGTCGTTGGTGACGATATTGGCGAGTTCAGACTCAACGGAAACATGCAGACGACCTTTAAACTTTTCAATAAAGAGGCCAGCATACGTGCCGAAGGGTATATCCGTAACGTCACACCATCATTCTATATGCGTCATTTTCATTCGCGTTATTTCTGGTGGGATAATAAACTGGACAAAACTCAACAAATCTATCTTGGTGCTAAAATCAATCTGGAATCGACACATACACAACTTTCGGCAGGAGCTGAAAGCATACAGAACTATGTCTACATTGGTAAGGATGGAATGCCTGCACAAAAAAATGGCAATATACAAGTTCTTTCTGCACGAATCAAACAGGATTTCATCGGGACTCATTTCGGTTGGGAAAACGAAGCTGCCTATCAACTAAGCAATGACAAAGAAGTATTGCCTTTGCCTCAACTCAGTTTATATACAAACTTGTATGTCAAATTCATAACCTCTAAAGTGCTGACTATTCAGATAGGTTCGAACATGTATTATAATTCGTCCTATTATGCTCCCTATTACGAACCGGCCACACAGCAGTTTCAATTACAAGACGAATTAAAAATAGGTAATTATCCGCTTATAAATGCTTATGTAAACTTCCATCTCAAACAAGCAAGGTTTTACATTATGGCGTACAATATAAGCTCCAAGTTTGCAACACCCAACTATTTTTCACTTCCACACTATCCGTTAAATTCAATGACCCTGAAGATGGGTATTGCTATCACGTTAAATGATTGATAATAGAATGAGTATTATATCGCATGCAACGGATCAGAAGTTGCGTTTTTCGTCGATAACATACTCAGGACGCGCTTTAATCTCATCAAACAAAACGCCGATATACTGTCCTAAAACACCTACGGTCAATAGTTGAACTCCACCAAAGAAAATCACTGTCGTCATAATAGATGTCCAACCGGTTTCCGCATTACTGAATCCATAAATCTTTCCCACAGCAAAATAAAGAGCCAGTAACAAGCCGAGCACTACGGCAATAAAACCAAGTCCGACAACGATACGTAAAGGTTTCTTTGAGAAATACAGCATGGCTGTTGATGCGAACTTCAGCATCTTACTGATCGGATATTTTGTTTCGCCGGCAATACGCGCCTCACGTTCATAATAGAATGGAACCTGTTTGTAGCCTAGCCAGCTAATCAGTCCGCGAATATATTTTCCACGTTCCTGAAAACGATCGAACTGATCCATAATCTTCCTGTCGACCATTCGGAAATCACCGGTATCAACCGGGAACTGAACTTCGCTCATATTATTCAAGAAGCGATAAAACATTTTTGCAGTCAGTCTTTTAAAAACACTTTCGCCCGAACGCGATTTACGGACACAATATACCACGTTGGCCTGTTCTCTCTCCTGAAGTTCCAGAATATCCGGAATTAACTCGGGTGGATCCTGCATATCTGCATCCATGATAACAGCCAAGTCGGCATCACAGTTATTTATTCCGGCAGTAACAGCCGGCTGATGGCCGAAGTTCCGAGAGAAATGGATCACTTTTACATGCGGATCTTTTGAAGCAATCTCATTCAAAATATCACGTGTCTTATCCCTGCTTCCATCATTGATATATATAATTTCCGTCAGGATAGAAAGTTTCTCCATAACCGCTTTGGTACGGCGATAAGACTCAACGATAACCAGTTCCTCATTATAACAAGGCACAATAACTGCTAACTTTTTCATTTAACTTAATCCTTAAAAGTATAGATCTTATTCAATACAAAATTCAAAACCGTATAAAAGACCATCCCTATCAAATGATTGTAATAGTGATCGATGTCAAGATATCCATTTAAGAATGTCACCAGACTCCATTGAAGCAAATAGCAGACAGCGAACGCCAAAGCAAAACGCAAAACACCTTTACGCCAGCTTGTAGTGCTTTCTTTAAACGTCCATTGTTTGTTCCACACAAAACTATTCAATAAGCCGGCGACATAACCTGTAATATTCGAAAGACCTTCGCGACAATGTAACCATTTCATCATCACATAGATGACGACCATTGTCAGCAAGGTATTTACAAGGCCAACAACAGCATATTTAGCTGCCTGTCTGAAGGTTTTTCTCATACTTCTTTATCACTAAATCTATATCTTCTTCTGATAACTCTTTCACATTTGTGATCGTATAAACGGTAGAAAGAAAATTCCCGTACTGATTGCATTCGTTGATTACACGATCTAAAATAGACTTCACATCTGAGCGCATCGGAATAAGGACTACTAATTCAGCATACTGATCCTTTATTGTAAGCCGCTCGATATCGCATGCCGCCTCTTCCAACGCAAAAGGGAACTCTCGTTGAATCACCTCCTTCTGATAATCGGCAAAAACTTTAAGTTCATTTGCTATCAGCAAGATGCAAAAACGAAGCTTCTCTCCTTTTCCTCCAAGACCGGTAGAAATATAGACCTGCCTCTCGTCTGAGAGTTCCGATTCCAGCGATATACGACTTTCCATCAGTGCCATTGCTGCCCAGTCACGTACATCTTCATCAGCATTGCGTACATAGTCTTCCAAAAAGCGATAAGCCTTAATCTGACGGGAGATTGCAAGCGAACTTAACATCAACTTTTTTTTATCCAGTCCGACAGTCGGATCCGGGAGGTTTTCTACATATGACTCATAATCTGCATCCGTCAAGCCCGTGAAAGTCTTTCTCAATTGCTGAGAATATTTAAAATATTCCATCTGCAAATCAACGGACACCCGCTGCTCCAAAACATGGAAGTGAGCGTTCGTCTGGTTGAAAGAGTCACGAAACTTATCAAATGCATCTATTTCTTGCATATCTACCGCCTTTAATCTAAATCTGACACAAATGTACTATTTTTCTATTTACCTGCAAACACATTTATGCTCCGGCATAAATCAAGAAGCCCAGGCCGATGATAAACAGTATAAACATCCCGATATTCAAATAATCGGAAGCCTTTGGTGCACCACGAAACTCATGCCAGATCAATATGCCCCACATAGCAGAAACCAACGTCGCGCCCTGTCCGAGTCCATAAGAGATTGCAGCGCCGGCCTTCTCTGAAGCAATCATACTGAATGACTGTCCGATACACCAGATTACGCCTCCCAATATTCCAACCAGATGCGTATTCGCATTGCCTTTGAAATAACCCGATATTGAAACCGGTTCGCCTTCAATAGGCCGCTTCATGGCCAAAGTATTAAACAGAAAATTACTAATGAAAACACCCAGCGAGAAAATAAATACAGCCGTATATGGAGTCAGTTTGCCTAATGCCGGATTAGCAAAATTGTCGAGATCCATGGACGCTGCCACAAAACGATAGAAAAAGGCCATAATAATTCCCGCAGCTATAGATACCATGATACCGGTCCCCGAAAGCTTCTTCGAACCGACTAGTGCTTTCTTGTACGCAAATCCGTTCAGGATGATCGCGACAGCAATCAAAGCCACTCCAATAAAAATATATAACGGTTCACCTTTTGCGGCCCCGAAATAATTCACCAATACGCCTAAAACCAAAGCCAGACCGATGCCCACAGGAAATGCCACCGACATTCCGCAAATAGCTATCGCCGCCGACAAAAGAATATTCGCCGCATTGAAAACGATCCCACCCAGAAAGGCACTGCCTAAATTCGGAAGGCTCGCCTGGCTCAGATTAGTCAGAAAACTTTGTCCTTCCGCGCCAAAACTGCCTAATGTGAATGCCGACAGAATGGAGAACAACAACACCCCTATCACATAATCCCAATAAAAAAACTCATATCTCCATGTGCGGGAAGCCAACTTCTGCGTATTTCCCCACGAGCCCCAGCAGAACATCGTTACAACACAGAAAACAATTGCCAAAGAATAATTCTGTACGATAAACATATCAATTTCTATTTAGGTTGATGCATAATATAATTTTCAATAATCTCCGCCATTATCTGATGCGGTACTTTCTCTATCAGGCGAAAATGTTTGCCTTTTGTGTTAGGAGTCCATTCATTGGAACCGTCATCTCCAACTACGTTCACTGTTCCACGCTCAATTTTGTAGTAAGGCGAATAACCTTTAATAGCCACCAGAACCGCTGTCAGATCCCAACTCTGCCGACCATTGGGGTCGCCTTCAGCAAAACAGGTTTCATAAACATCCTTCACCGGATTGTTTTGAATATCCATCTTTACCAAACGTTTCCCGATCAAAATCTTGTTGCCTATCTCAAAGCCACTGAAAATGATCTCTGTCGGCCATTGATCGAACACCATTTTTGAAGCCCGAGCATCGCAATATACATTAAACTCCCTGCCTTTAGGGAAAGCGGCAGCCATTGAAACCACATGATTCACCTTTTTGGCCACCAATGCTTTTCCTGAAAGCGGACTATATTCATCCGCCTTCGAAAGCAATAAATCTCTAAGGTTGGTAAAGAACCCTATTGTACAGATCACAACACTATGATCGGGTTGTTTGCTCAGTATCTTGCGGTAGACCTTTACGGCATCCGGAGCGTCTGAAGTCTTTGCCGTTTTATGCGGATATTTCGCAGGCAACAATTCTGTCCAATGGACCTTATGACCGTCACCCATAGATACTCCGCCAGCGCTTTTAGGCGCACCGACCGGAATATCCGGACGTCGGAAATAGGTGTTCAGTACTTCAATACAGGGAATCACCTGCTCATCATGGTTCGACGACAGCACACCCAATATTTTTACTTGTCCGCTATCGGCCAAAGCATGCATCAATGCCATCGCTCCCACATCGTCATAATCAGGACCCAGATCGGTATCCAAAATAAGGCGAACCGAATGCTTAGCACTGTTTGTGAGTGTTTTATCTGCGGCAAACAGATCACAAACCACAAACAATGCCAAAAAGCAAAATAATAATTTATACTTATTCATTCCTATCCAGCTTTAATTCATATCACTTCATCGGCTTATCCGAATAAACTACGGCACTGCCAAAATTAATAGAAGCATCAGATACAGGATTCAACCATTTAAAAGTAAACACATGCTTGCCTTTCGGTATCTGATATTTCCAAAAAAGATCATTGCGTCGTGTTGTATATGAGGCCGGAAGATTTGCCGTCTCCACGCTTTGTCCATCCATAAGCATCTCAACACGTGCCACATAGTTATTATCTTTAGCATTCACGGATCCTTTAAAAACAATACCTGTGCAATTAGCCGAGAACTCATTTACATCGGCAATTTTTTTGTTGATCGTCTTTATTTCAACAGGATACAATCCGTCGAAAGCTTTTTCATAACGGACAGGTTTCGGCTGCTGACAAACGATGGTAATGTTTTGTTCTCCCACATTTCCGCCGCCGCGCTTAATCATCTGCAGAGCCTGATTATAGCTCATCTGATATGTTTTATTAAGCGAAATGTTTGTATAGGCGAAGTTCATATCTTCCACTTCTCTCAAATTCTTCATCCAATATTCCGGGATATGACTATACCCCAATATCGCACCCAGTATACCGCCCGCAGAAGCCGGGTTGCAATCCGAATCCTGACCGCAACGCGTTGCAATATCAAGTGTCTTCGAGAAATCGCCATTTCCGTAAAGTAAACCGATCAATATATACGAACTGTTGATCACGGCATCTATATCAAAAGCATTGAATACGCCATCCGGACAACCCGTATCCTCGCTCCATTTCTTCTGGCATTCGAACCAAGTGCGTTTCCAATCCGTCGGGAATTCCTTATGCCAGCGTATCACATCGCTCATACATTGATAATAACGACTCTTGACGGGAATTGATTTCAAAGCTTCCGTTACGATAAACTCTACATCATCGGAGACAAATGACAATGCATACATCGCTCCAACATAAACACCTCCATACCATCCATCGCCATAGCACATGATATGCCCGATTTTATCTGAAATGGCTGAAGCGGAATTAGGCATTCCGGGACACATCAACCCGGCATAATCCGCTTCAATCTGATAATCGATATCATCGGCATGAGGGTTATTCAACCAGTTTCCGGAAGCCGGCGGCATAATTCCCTGCAAAATATTATAACGTGCCGACTGGTTTGCATGCCATAAAGTATAACCGGCATGGGCAAAAGCCATGGCAAATGAATCAACAGGGGCATCTAGTCCTAAACGATCAAAGACATCAACAAAAGTCAGATCCATATATACATCATCATACAGACCGGGAATGTTCTCATACCAATATTTAATATAACCATCCGGCCATTCAATGGGGACATAATCCTGAATCATAGATCCGGGATACTTAAATTCAGTTGGTCCGCCATAAGTACAACCAATGGTTTGTCCGGCCCATCCTCCTTTTATCTTATCCAAAAGCTTTGCTGAAGAGATAGTTACCTTAGCAGGTAACGTTTTTGTCGGCGTTGCGTAAACAGAATGAGGCATCATCCATCCGGCCAACAAACATGCTGTAATAACGAATATTCCTTTTTTCATTTTTATTTGTTTATTTCATGATAAATACATGTATATTATTTCGATTTCAAAAGTATATACTTTGGAGATATGCAAGTATATACTTTTGGGGTATTAAAGTATATACTTTTAAATGTAAAAGTATATACATTTTTTTATGATAGATATAATTTTTATTATCAATTACTTATATCCGCATTTTCAGTTATTTTCTCAATATCACGTCCACTTCCTCACGCAAAGGTGCAGAAGCCTGTGCTCCCATCCTGGTCACCGAGATACTCGAAGCAGCCGTTGCAAACGACAGTGCTTCAGGCAAACTTTTTCCTTCAGACAATGCTACAGCCAATGCCCCGCAATACACGTCGCCTGCTGCCGTCGTATCGACTGCCTTTACTTTGTTGGCAGGAACGATCACACCCTCCTGTTTAATCATCTGCTCTGCAACAGATTGGATACTACTTCCGGCATAGGAGCCTTTCGAACCCAAAGTGATCACGGTGTTTTTTACTCCTTTGCGGGCAAAGCATTGTTCTACCGCATTCATTGATGCCAGATCGGTTACTTTAATGCCTGTCAGCATCTCGGCTTCCGTTTCATTGGGGATTATCATATACAGGCAACTGAGCAGTTTATCGGAAAGGGGTTGTGCCGGGGCCGGATTCAAAATCACTTTCTTTCCTAAAGCAAAAGCTTTTTCTGCCACACACTCCACCGTTTCCATGGGGATCTCAAGCTGCATCAACACGACTGAGGCTTCTTTAAAAGCAGCGCTAGCCTTGTCTATATCCGAAGGCAACAGGCAAGCATTGGCTCCCGATGCCACGGCAATACAGTTTTCGGCCTTCTCGTCGACCGTGATCAAAGCTACACCCGAAGCATGCAGAGCATCTTTAAAAACATACGAAGTATTAATACCTTCTTTCTCAAAGTTTTTCACAGACTCGCGACCAAAAATATCATCTCCGGTCTTGCACACAAAAATAATATCTGCTCCCAACCGGGCGGCGGCTACAGCCTGATTAGCTCCTTTTCCTCCGGGATTCATCAAAAACGAGCCACCGATAACGGTTTCACCCGGACGAGGCAGATTAGTTGTCTTGACAACCATATCTGTATTTGTACTGCCAATTATCAATATTTTTTCCTGTGCCTTTCCTTCTGATAAATGTGTATTCATAGTTTTTTTCATTAATTAATATGTCCACAAATATAAACAATTCTTACAAATGATAAGAAGTTTACAACCATTATTCCTATCGAATTGTTATTTATTAAAAATAACTATCTTTGCAAACACAAATAAATCATTGAAAAAATACATGAAATCCGACATTGAAATAGCAAGAGAGATTCCTTTGAAGAAGATAAAAGAAATCGCTGTTAACTTGGGCATTCCTCGCGAAGAAGTACAAAACTATGGCAGATATATTGCCAAAATTCCCATTCATTTAATTGATTCGGAAAAGGTCAAACAACACAATCTGATTCTTGTTACAGCCATAACACCGACGAAGGCAGGCATTGGTAAAACAACGGTCTCTATCGGTTTGGCTTTAGGGCTAAACAGGATCGGGAAGAAAGCAGTTGTCGCCCTGCGTGAACCGTCTCTCGGTCCATGCTTCGGCATGAAAGGAGGTGCTGCAGGCGGTGGATATTCGCAAGTTCTTCCAATGGAAAACATCAATCTGCATTTCACAGGCGATTTTCATGCCATCACCTCTGCTCACAACATGATCACAGCCCTGCTGGACAATTATCTTTATCAGAATCGTAACAGTTGTGAAGGACTGAAGGATATACAGTGGAAACGCGTACTGGACGTTAACGATCGCAGTCTGCGTAATATCGTGTCAGGTTTGGGAGGTTCAGCCAATGGCATTCCTACTGAAACAGGTTTTGACATCACACCGGCTTCCGAAATCATGGCCATTCTTTGTCTGGCCTCCGATGTGGAGGATTTGAAACGTCGCGTAGGAAATATCCTCCTCGGTTTTACCTATGAAGACAAGCCCTTCACGGTGAATGATCTTGGCATTGCCGGCGCTATCACTGTTCTACTTAAAGATGCCTTGTTGCCGAACCTGGTACAAACGACGGAAAACACGCCAGCTTTCGTTCACGGCGGCCCGTTTGCCAACATTGCACACGGCTGCAATTCGGTTCTTGCCACAAAGATGGCGCTCACTTACGGCGATTATGTTGTGACTGAAGCCGGCTTCGGCGCCGATTTAGGTGCTGAGAAATTCTATGACATCAAATGCAGAAAAGCCGGACTCGATCCGAAGTTAACGGTCCTCGTCGTCACATCACAAAGTTTGAAACTCCATGGCGGCGTTGCCGAAGCAAGCATAAAGGATCCGAATCCTGAAGGATTGAAGAAAGGATTCGAAAATATGGACAAACATATTGAAAATATTCGCCGATTCGGTCAACATACTGTTGTTACATTTAATAAATATGCTTTCGATACGGACGAAGAGATCGCTTTAGTTGCCGATCACTGTCGTTCATTAGGTGTCGGGTTCGCTGTAAACAATGTTTTTTCCGAAGGAGGAAAAGGCGGCGAAGAGCTGGCTCGATTGGTTGTCGACACGATTGAAAACAATCACCGTGAACCGTTGAAATATATCTATAATAATGATGATCCTATCCGGATTAAAATCAAAAAAGTCTGCGAAAATATTTATGGCGCTTCCTCTGTTGTCTATACGACATTGGCAGAAAAGAAAATCAAAAAAATAGAAAGTTTGGGCATCGCTAATTATCCGATTTGCATCGCCAAAACGCAATACTCGTTCTCATCGGATCCAAAAGCCCTGGGTGTACCCAAGAATTTTGAAATGAAAGTGCGCGACATCGTGATCAACAACGGAGCAGAGATGAATGTAGTCATCATGGGTGACATCATGAGAATGCCCGGGCTACCGAAGGATCCGCAAGCAAAGCGCATTGACCTTGTCAATGGATTGGTGGAAGGTCTGAGCTAAAACCGCCTGAAAATCAATATGGATTGGTTACAGAATATTTTTACGACACCATCAATAATACAGGCTGTTATCGTCCTGTCGATCGTGTCGGCTGTTGGTCTTAGTCTAGGAAAGGTAAAGATATTCGGCGTATCGCTGGGTATCACTTTTGTCTTTTTTGCAGGAATCATGGCAGGGCATCTCGGGATTGTGGTCAATAAAGACATGCTCCATTTCGCGCAGAGTTTCGGGCTGATTATCTTTGTTTATGCCCTGGGGTTACAGGTAGGTCCGGGATTCTTCAGTTCTCTGAAAAAAGGAGGTCTGGAGATGAATATCATGGGATTGAGTGTTATCTTCATCGGGCTGATAATGACAGTAGGATTACATTCGCTGGTAGGTATCTCACTTACGGATATGGTAGGTATATTTTGTGGGGCCGTTACCAATACTCCAGCCTTAGGCGCTGCACAACAGGCTTTATTACAACTGAGACCTGACGATGTAAATGGAGTAACCAATATGGCTTTAGGTTGTGCCGTAGCATATCCTTTGGGAGTTGTCGGCGTAATCCTGGCAATCATCCTCCTGCGTTCGCTCTTTGGTAATAAGAAAGCAGATAAAATTGATGAAAACGAAAACAATACTTTCATAGCAGAGTTTTTTATCAGTAATCCTGCCGTTTTTCATAAGAGCATCAAAGAAATTATGGCGCTGACGGACAAACATTTTGTCATCTCCCGTATATGGCGAAACGGGAAAGTAAGTATCCCCACTTCCGAAACGCTATTGGAAGAAGGTGATCAACTGCTGGTCATTTCAGTGAAAAGTGATGTAAAAACTATCAAAGTTCTTTTTGGCAAGCAGGAAGATATTGACTGGAATAAAAAAGATATCGACTGGAATGCTATTGACAGTCAGCTTATCTCGCGGCGTATTGCTGTTACGCGGAGTAAAATTAACGGCGTCAAACTCGGCTCCCTGCGGCTGCGAAACTTATACGGCATCAATATTACGCGAATCAATCGTGCGGGAATTAATCTGCTTGCATCGCCGGATCTGCGGCTTCAGATCGGAGACAGACTAACGATTGTCGGTGAAAAAAATTCTATCGATAATGTCAGTAAAATACTCGGGGATGAAATCAAACAATTAAATAATCCCAACCTATTATCCTTCTTTGTCGGAATAACCTTGGGCTTGCTACTGGGAATCATCCCCATCACTCTGCCGGGAATCAGCACGCCGATAAAATTAGGCATTGCCGGCGGACCGATTATTGTGGGTATACTGATGGGCGCTTTCGGACCGCGTTGTCATCTGACGACCTACTCCACTGCCAGCGCAAACCTGATGCTTCGCCAATTGGGAATCGTCATTTATCTGGCGGGGCTGGGAATAGATTCGGGTGCAAACTTTTTTGCAACAGTCTTTCGTCCGGAAGGGATGCTGTGGATCGGAGTCGGGTTTGCACTGACCATTGTACCAGTCCTGATTGTAGGTTACGCCGCTTCCAAATTTTTCAGACTTGATTATGCACACAATATCGGGATGTTATGCGGAAGCATGGCCAATCCGATGGCTTTGAATTATGCCAATACAACCGTCGATGGCGACGAACCGTCGGTTGCTTATGCAACGGTTTATCCTCTTTCCATGTTCGTCCGGGTGATTTCCATGCAACTAATTCTATCAATGTTCCTGTGATACTTTCCGGCAAACAATAATCACTTTTTCGTCGTGACAAAGAGTGGTTGCAAAAAAATAGATCTCTCCGCCTTCTGCAATCTTTGTACGTTTGCGTAATTCATTAACCGATAAAGGAAAGTTTCGAACCGTAATATTCGCCTGTGGAACAGAAACATGCAGTGTTTTACAAAGCCGACTGCTAAAAGGGAGAATCTCTCTGACCTGGAATATTCGCCCCGGAAAATCACGAACCAAATGACTTGACGTGTATAAATGACTGCTTACATGCAGTTTGCTTACATTCATACGAACGGCTGTCTGTTTAAAAGCACCCCCCTTAAGAATGGAAGAATTGGGCTCATATAGATATTCTCCCACTTCTCTCGCTAAAAGAAGTGGCGCATTTTGTTCTTCACTTAACGTAAACCGAAGTGTTTCCATCGATCCGTCAGACAAAAAATTGACACAATGAATATCAGGGTCAACTGTCTTTGAATCATGTTGTAAAACAAATAACAACTCCTTGCATTCATTTTTTACAGAGAGAACATGAACGGCCACAGTATCAGGAAGAAGCTCCAGTGTCTGGCGAATATCGGCCATCGGCGACAATTTGGTAATCACGCAAGAAGCATGCTGCCACAGTGTGGGAAGCAATGACAACAAATCCGGCTCGCATTCACTTAAAGCAAAGAGTCGCTTATTACTTTCGCCCCGTCGTGCCGGATCAACATAAAAAGCATCCACTTCAGGCAACTGATCCAGATAATCGATGGCATTGGCATTGACTATTTCGATATGTCCACTACTGAGAACACAAAAATTATTCTGCGCTGCCTCACAATATTCGGCATAGCGTTCAATATAAATAAGCCGTTTTACTTTCAAAGAAAAGAAAAAACTATCGACACCCAAGCCGCCCGTCAAATCGCACACTGTCCAGTCTGTTGCAACAAGTAGCTGCTTATATCTTGCAGTAAGTTCTGAAGAACATTGCTCCGCGGAAAGACGCGACGGAAAGATCAGACGATTATTGGCGTACCATAACGGAAGCTTGTCTTTAATCTGTCTTCTTGCAACAATTTGCATAACAAGAAACGGAATATTCTTATCGGCATACCTTGATTCGGACAGCAATAAGCGCACAGGGTCATCGTTCTTATGATCTTCAATAAATAAAATATCTTCTTCACTTAGTTTCATAACACAAATCAGGAATATTCGTATCGACAAAGCTGTTCAACAAATCTGCAAATATTCCGGCAAGCTACTTTCGGTTTCATTGCCTCTTCCAGAGACATCGATGAAGGAGTGATCGAAAATACGCCTCTAAATCCGGCCTGATGTAAAAGCGCTTCATCAGATATACGACCTGCAATCAACACAACCGGAACCTGCTGTCGTTTTGCAACTTCAAGAATGCCATAAGGCACTTTTCCCATTAACGTCTGCTTATCGGCATGACCTTCGCCGGTGATAATCAGGTCTGCTCCCCGAATGATGTCAGTAAAATGAATCGTATCGAGCAACAGCCTAATACCGGGTTGCAATGAGGCATTCAAGAATGCCACCATGCTTCCTCCCATTCCACCTGCAGCGCCCGCACCGTGTATCTTGGAAACATCTTTGCCTGTCGCCTCAAAAATGACACGCGACAGCGATTGCAATCCGGCATCCAAAGCGACAACCATTGCTTCATCGGCTCCTTTTTGCGGAGCGAACACATAAGCAGCCCCCTCTTTTCCATAAAAAAAATTGGCAACATCACAAGCCACTTTGAAATGCGCTTCTTTAAGTAATGGATGAACCTGACTGAAGTCAACAGAGGCCACATCGGCCAGAATTCTTCCTCCTCTACCTAACAGATGCCCTTCCTTATCCATAAAGCGGAAACCAAGCGCCTGAAGCATTCCTAGTCCTGCATCATTGGTGGCACTTCCTCCGAGACCGATAATAAAATCTCTGCAACCACGCAACAAGGCATCCGCTATTAATTTGCCGACACCATACGTGGTCGTATTCATGGGGTTCCGCTTTTCTTTAGCGACAAGAGGAAGCCCGCTGATTGCAGCCACCTCAATCAAAGCGGTATGTCCGTCAGCGGTGATGCCATAACAAGTCTGCCGCATTTCCATTAAGGGACCGGGAGCCTGAAGCGATATCTGTTGACCGCTAGTTGCCGAAAGTAACGCCTCAAGCATGCCTTCTCCCCCGTCAGCCACAGGAACACAAACCACCTCACACTGAGGAAAAACCGACAGTACTCCTTCTTTCGCCGCTCGCTCTGCTTCAATCGACGAAAGACATCCTTTAAAGGAGTCAATGGCAATAATCGCTTTGTTCATTACGACAAACTTATATAAAAACGCTGAAATAGACGAACTGAAAAGAAAAAATGTGGTTCCAGATTCATTCAATGCTTGATCGCAAGAGCGTAAACTCTATGTTTTGATCTTTGCCCGCCTCCTGACTCTGTTGCCACTTCTTCGACCGGAGATTACTTCATCTGAATTTTATCAGCTTCCCCCTTATAGGACTATTTTCAGGGGGAAGGTCAAGTTTTGGGGATTATACTATTCGGATGTAATCAGAATTTATAATCTATTCCAATACCAAATACACCATTCGTACGGGAATAAATATCTGTACCTTCCAACGTAGTGTTGCAATATCCAGGATTTCCTGCACTTGTATGCTTTGTGTAGTCGTTGTATAATGTCACAAAGTAACCGGCATTAATACGAATATGTTTGTTCACATTTACTGCGCCTCCTGCTCCTATTGAGTAACTGTCGCATGCAAAAGAGGTGTTTGATTCATAAGCATCACTGAGTCCATAGTCGGTTCGCTGTGCACCGGCACTAATTGTTAAGATTTTATTAATATCGTATTCCGCTCCGATAAGGAATTCACTGGTTCCATGAGTTAGTTCTTTTTGACGGTTATTAGCCATTGTGGCATTCTTATCATCGAAAAAATGGTATTCTAATGTGGAACGAAACTTAGGCGTGAAATCATAACCAACAGCAAGGCTTAACATTGCGGGCATGTCATATCTTGTTTTAGCTCCGTCGCGAAAAGCAGAAAGCACTCCATCAGGGTCACTGTTAAGATGAGTCTTATTTGGAATGTTCAACTTTGTACGGAATTCATATTTAGCTGCCAAAGTAAGCTTTCTATCATGATAATCTACACTGATGATAGGATTAAAACCCCACCCGGTCTGATCGCAATCAACCTGATAATCTGCCAAAACCTTATTGATGTTGTTCATGGCGGCCTTAACGTATCCACGGTAATATCCATCATAGTAATTAGCCCTGATCCCTGCAGACGCTGCCCAATGATTCCCTATTTTATAGGTAAAGCAGACTTGTCCTCCATAAATATATTGCTTCCCTTTTATTCTTGAGTCAATTGTATATTTGTCAGGAGTTATTGTTCCTTTTGTTTGAGAATAGATTGCCGTCATTAACGGGGCATCGAACATTGGAAGGCCATCATTATATTTTACATAACCACCACTACCGACAATACCTATCATTGTAGATAAAACCCAATTGTTATGGTGGTAAGAAGCAAATAATCCGGGAACGAACGGTGCAGAAGCTTCTCCATGGTATTTGCGTGTATGATTGTCAGTCATAAAAAGCGGGAAGGTGGTCTCGATGTCGCGGTTTTGATGTGGCATTTGCCAATTAAAAGAGAGTTGCCAGCCTTCATGTCCCCATGCCAAACCTGCAGGATTACTATACGCTGCGTCAATATCAAAGGTTGCGCCACGTGCCATCATTCTGTCGAATGATATATGATAATTAGTGTTAGTCATTAATCCACCAGCTTTTAACTGTGTGGTAGACAAGATAAAAGTACCTAATATTACTAGGAACAGAAAATGATTAATTCTTTTAATCGACATGTTATATTATATTAATTTCAAATGATAATTATTATTTTAAATCTATCAGAACAATAAATCCTCCCGAATTTATGTTTGTCGAAAAATTTGTTTACCTTAATGCGCAGAACATTTAACATAAATAATATCAACATGCCTGCAAAGTTAAATATAAAACCTGAGAAATAACCTATTTTATGCTTTCATTTGCAATAAAATCATCAAACTGCGCCCGATATCCGTTGAATACATTAATATCTACTTCGCCTTTTATTCCACTGACTCTGCCGTCAGGACATAATTGCCAATATATCAGTTTTACATCCGGCTTGTACTCTCCATAACGGGCTATCCAGATTTGATAGTGGCTCTTAATGTATGAAGCATCATTAAGATAATTGTTGACAAATTCCTGATTGACGTATAATACGGGTTTTACTCCTGTATGATTCTCTACGATCTTAAGCCATTCTACAACACGGTTTAACAACATATTCTTTCCGCCTATCTTTTTTATCTGCGCTTTAGTAGGTTCGACATCAAGTGCTGGCGGAAGGTCACCGTGACGTAATACGGCATTACGCAAAAAGAATCGGGCCTGTAACTTGACGCTCGATAATGGAGAAAAATAATGGTATGTACCGACATGGAATCCGTAGCGACGTGCCATTTTGTAATCGTATCCGTAATGTGCATTACGCAGGGATTGGCCTTCTGTAGATTTTATGTATACGAATGATATGGGATAATCTACCGGACCGTCTACTGTCTTTTTGCTTGCATTTCCTAAATGAGTGATACGAAGTTTATTCCATTCAATATGGACAATCTTATTCTTCTCCTTTTTTCTTCTTTTCCCGGTTTCGTCTACATAATATATAGGAACCTTAACAGTATGTTGGTATCTGGAAATGTCGATGCCGTATATTCTCTCGGATGTATATATCATCCGTTCTCCGAGATAAACATCATCCTTCCATTCTCCGGCACGGACACCGTGGTGCGGTGAAACCGAGAATCCAAAACCGTTGCGTTTCCCGTTTTCCCATCTTCCTTCATAATAATCGCCGTTGGGACTGACAAAAATACCATGACCGTTTACAGGTTTCTCTTCCTTATGTGTCTGATAAAGTATTTCGCTTGCATTAATATTCCCATATTTCCTAAATTGATATCTAGACAACGGTCTGACACCATCCGGTGTATTATGGTTCGCCGTTTGAAAAATCATCTGTTTATTGTCCTGCGATTCATCTGCAAGCATCACACATGGTAACCGTTTAGTCCGCAAAGAATTGCCCTTATAAATGACTGAATATTGAGGAATATATTTTACTTTTATCTTTGAAGGATTACTGATGGCATTTATAATCCTGGATAATTTCTGAATCGTATCAAGATCTGCTATGATCTTTGCATTAAAAATAGAAATGGTATTAAATCCTTCATCCCGGACATTATGCAGACTCAGATAATATTCAAGTTCAGTTATTTCCGATTTCAGGTCTAATTCTTTCTGTGCGAGCAGTTTTTTCTCTTTATCGATAATATAAGACAGGTTTTGATTTGTGAAATTGACAACTTCTTCTTTCGGTTTTAGTGAAAATCGAGTAAGAAGTCTACCGTTACACCAAGGAAGTAATTGGAATTTGTTGATCCAACGAGCCGTATATTCTATAGTTTTTATTGCAACCTTTTTATCATAAGTGAGATTAACTAATACCGAATCAGTATTGATATCATTGAAAAAGGCAATGTATTTCCCGTTTTCGGTAAGGGCATAACAATCCTTGCACTCAATCTTGGCAATGCTTTGTCTTATTTGTTTTTTAGACAAAGGCAAATATGAGTAACCTCCTATTAGAATAATTGATATAATAATGGCTGAAGGTATTATCCACAGCCACCGCTTTTTTTTCTTTTGCATTTGCATTTTCATGGAAGCCTTTGCTTATTTATCGCGCCGGTATTTTCTTGTTCTGTACTCATAATGATTACAACAATGGCGATGAAATATACACAACAAATATGCACCTTTCCAAGAATATCTGAAATGCAAAAATACACCTTTCCTTGTATTTAGCCAATTTTTTACGCAACAGTTTAAGAACGCACTTACTCTTTCTCAACATATGATATTTTTTTTTACTATTTATCGGGCGTATCATTCTGTCAGTTCTCCCCTTTTAGGACTGTTTTCAGAAAGGATGCCAGCTTCATTATATCAAGCGCTGTGCCGGATGGAAAAGATGATCTATTACACCGTCAAGAGTGCTGGACGGTCTGCTTGAAATCGGACAATATACCTTTTTTTACTACCTGTAAAATGGCGTATGATTCTTCGGAAATGATGAATAAATCAAAAAAACAATTGTCGAAATTAGACATTCTGTCTACCTTTGTGCAAAACAAAATCGAAAATAACGAAAACAAATGACGTTTACAATAAGAAAAGCCGATATCCACGACTGTGAACTGATCCATGAGATGGCTTCGCAAACATGGGGAAACACCTATGGCACAATTCTTTCGCCCGAACAACTGGCGTACATGTTTGACATGATGTATTCAATAAAAAATCTGCATCACCAGATGTGTGAGCTTCATCATCAGTTCTTTATTATTTATGCCGACGGACAGCCGGGTGGGTATCTTTCAATAGAGACACTCAATGACGACCTGTATGAGTTTCAGAAAGTATATTCGTTGCCGCAATTGCACGGTACGGGAATCGGCCGCTATATTATTGAACAGGGAGTAGCTTATCTGAAAAGCATACACCGGAAACCGTTTGCCGTCGAACTGCATGTGAACCGCTACAACCCGGCTGTCAACTTTTACAAACATATGGGGTTTTATCAGTCTGATCAAGGCGATTTCCCGATAGGAAACGGCTATTTTATGAATGATTACATCATGCGGATGGAGGTAAAATAATATCCGTTTGCATATTCAAAAAGATTTTCATATCTTTGTGACATATAAATAGAGAGTATTTACTATAAAAACTCAAAAACAATTATGACAACAATGATTATTTTAGCGGTGGTCATCATCCTGATTATATGGGTGATATCACTATACAACCGACTGGTTAAATTACGTAACAACCGTGAGAACGCTTTCGCCGACATTGATGTTCAGCTGAAGCAACGCCATGATCTGGTTCCACAGTTGGTGGAAACGGTCAAAGGTTATGCCACTCATGAAAAAGAGACATTTGAAAAGGTGGTTGCTGCACGCAATACCGCCGTCAGCGCCAAAAGCATTGACGACAAGATCGTGGCCGAAAACGCTCTTACTTCGGCACTGGCCGGACTGAAAGTGACACTCGAGGCTTATCCGGAGCTTAAAGCCAACCAGAACTTCATGCAGTTGCAAGAAGAAGTGGCTGATCTTGAAAACAAACTCTCGGCTGTTCGCCGCTACTTCAACTCGGCTACGAAAGAGCTTAACAATGCAGTACAGGTATTCCCATCAAATATCATCGCAGGGATGTGCGGATTCCACAAAGAGATGATGTTCGATCTTGGCGAACAACGTACGAACTACGAAGAAGCTCCGCAAATAAAGTTCTGACCACATGCAGTATGTAGGAATCAAAACACAACAGAGCAGGAATAACTTCTATTCAGGACTCCTGCTTTGCCTGTTTCCGATGCTTGTGTGTGCGTTGGTGTATTTGTTTTGCTATCTGCTGGGATATGCTTCGGCTTCAGGCTACGAACAGGAACAGAGCCATAACATGACAGCTGCGGCCAACGTGCTGTTCATCAATATTGCACCATACATCCTGGCCGGTGTGGCCATTTGGTTCATCATCGCTTATTTTGCCAATACCAGCATCATCAACGCAGCGACAGGTTCCGAAACCCTCGAGAGGAAAGACAACAAGCGCATCTATAACCTTGTGGAGAACCTCTGTATGAGTCAGGGAATGAAGATGCCGAAGGTAAACGTCATCAATGATGACTCGCTGAACGCTTTCGCCAGCGGAATCAATGAGAAGACTTACACGGTAAGCCTCTCGAAAGGAATTATAGAAAAACTCAACGACGAAGAACTGGAGGCCGTAATCGGACATGAGCTGACGCATATCCGCAACCGCGACGTCAGACTGATGATCGTATCGATCGTATTCGTAGGCATCTTCGCGATGGTCGCACAGATGGCCATGCGAACATTCTACTACTCGTCGTTTGCCAGACGGCGTAACGAGAAAGACAACACCGTTGTCATTATGCTATTGGTACTGGTTGTCGCAGCTATCGGTTATTTATTCAGCATCCTGATGCGCTTCGCCATCTCTCGCAAACGCGAATATATGGCTGATGCAGGATCGGCAGAGATGACAAAGAACCCTCTGGCACTGGCCAGCGCACTAAGGAAGATTTCCGGAGATCCATATATCGAAGCAGTGACACGCGACGACGTGGCCCAACTATTTATAGAACATCCCGGACACAAAGAACAAAAGAACGCCCTGAGCGGACTAAGCGGACTTTTTGCTACGCACCCGCCCATTGAAAAACGAATACAAATTCTGGAACAGTTTTAGAGAAAATGATACAAAAAAAATGGTTGAGCGATTTCCAATTGAAATGGAGTCGTATGAAGCAGGCGATGATGAAAATGGAAGTCGATGGATGCCTGCTCAGTGTGGATGTGAACCTTTATTATACAACCGGTCGTGTATATAACGGTTTTTTTTATATGCCTGCAGAAGGTGATCCGTGGTTTTTCGTCAAAAGACCGGCAGGCATCAATTGCGATCACACGGAGTATATTCACAAGCCCGAACAGATGGCCGAACTGTTTGCGAAAAACGGATTGAGTATGCCGCGGAAGCTTCTGCTTGAAGCCGACGAACTGAGTTATAACGAATATATGCGGTTGCAAGCCGTATTCAATCCCGAATCAACAGGCAACGCCACTCAGATGATGCGAATTTTGCGCGAGATAAAAACGCCGTACGAAATTGAGATGTTTCGCACCTCTGCACGACTGCACGAAAAAACATATGCCGAGATTCCGGAATGCTTCCGGTATGGGATGACCGATCTTGAACTGCAGTATGAGATTGAAAAACGGATGCGCAAGAATGGTTCTATCGGACTGATTCGCGCTTTTGGTGACAATATGGACATTTTTATGGGCAGTATTCTGGCCGGCGACAATGCCGCACAGCCTTCGCCTTTCGACTATGCGCTGGGAGGCAGCGGTACGGACGCACTAAGCCCGGTGGGAGCCAACGGTACGGTCCTGAAAAAGGGAATGGCCATAATGATCGATATGGCAGGCAACTATACGGCGTATATGACCGATATGACACGTACCTACTCCGTAGGAACGCTGCCGCAAGCAGCCTATAGAGCGCATCAGACATCCTTGCTCATACAAAACGAGATAGAAAAGAAAGCGAGGCCGGGTGTGGCTTGCGCCGACTTATACAAGATCGCTGCCAACATCGCCGACCAGGAAGGCCTCTCGCCCTATTTTATGGGACTGAGCCAACAGGCAAAATTCATCGGTCACGGTATTGGTATACAGATTAATGAACTGCCGGTGCTGACACCAAAATCGAAAGAAAAATTACAAACGGGAATGGTATTCGCACTCGAACCGAAATTCGTCGTACCCGGAGTCGGAGCTGTGGGCATCGAAAACAGCTTCCTCGTCACCGAAACGGGAATCGAAAAGCTGACGCAGTTTAAGGAAGAAATTATTAAATTATAAACACAAATCATGAAAAGAACAATTACGTTACTGCTGTTACTAGCCGTATTTATCATTCCTGCCAAAGGACAGGATGTACAAAACGTCAAACAAGTAAAAAACGTCATCCTGCTTATTCCTGATGGCACTTCATTAGCTACCGTATCGACAGCCCGCTGGTTGCAATGGTACACCAATCCTTCGAAACCGAAACTGAATCTCGATCCGTATCTTTGCGGGACGGTACGCACGCTGTGTTCTAACGAACCGATAGGCGACTCCGCTCCTACGACATCATGCTACATGACCGGTTACACAAGCCGTGCCGGATGGGTTTCGACCTATCCGCTTGCCGATCCTCAGAATGACATTTATCCGAATGATCCGAAGATGGCTTATCAACCGCTGACGACGGTACTCGAAGCGGCAAAAATGCTTTACGGCAAATCGACCGGGCTTGTTTTCACCTGCGAATTTCCGCATGCAACACCGGCAGACTGCGCTTCGCACAGTTACAATCGCAGCCGCTACGACTGGATCGCGCCGCAGATGGTGCATAACGACCTTAATGTCGTGATCGGCGGTGGAGCCGGAATCCTCAATACCGAAGAAGAAGCTTATCTGAAAGGCAACGGCTACGGGGTTTTCAAAAACGATATCAGCGGCATGCGCTCATACGCAGGCAACAACATGTGGGCTTTATATTGCGATCATGAGATGGCCTACGATATCGACCGCGACACAACCAAAGAGCCGGCACTCGAAGAGATGACGCGTATCGCCATCGATAAACTGTCGAAGAATCCGCAGGGTTTCTTCCTGATGGTAGAGGGAAGTAAAGTGGATTGGGCTGCACATGCCAACGACCCTGTCGGTATGGCAACGGATATGCTGGCTTACGACCGCGCTTGCGGCGTTGCACTGGATTTTGCCCGCAGGAACGGCGAAACGGCCGTTATCATGGTGCCCGACCATGGCAACAGCGGCATCAGCATCGGAAGCCGCAGAGCCGGAGGTCATGGCACAACGAAAGACGTAATGTTCAAACAGTTCTCGCAGATAAAACTGACGGCTGACGGTTTTGCAGCCAAGGTGAACAGCGTTCCGAATTCGGAAGTGCAGAATGTGTTTCGTACTTATGCCGGTTTTGAACTGACACAGGATGAGCTGAACGCGCTCAACAACTGTAAGGACTACAAGAACAGTCCGATACCGGCCGACAAACGTTCGGCAGACAACGTAAAGGCAACGCTTTACAGCGGTTCGCTGACATCATTCATGGCGAACTTGATAACTTCAAAAACATGCTTCGGCTTTACAACAAACGGACATACGGGCGAAGAGGTGTTCCTGGCTGCCTATCATCCGCAGAACACGCTTCCTCTGGGTATGCTGACAAACATCGAGCTGAATCATTATATGTGCAACCTCTACGGCTTCAATCATGACAAACTTGACGAGCTGACCAAAGAGAACTTCGCGCCGTACACCGAAGTGTTCAAAGACTACAAATGCACTATCATCCCGGCTAAGGACGAGAAAAGCGCGCCTACACTGGTTGTTGTAAACAAGAAGAAACAGATGAACATCACGCCGAACACCAACATCGTGACGCTCGGCAAGAAAGGAAAAGAAACAATCAGACTGAATTCGGTTATTATATATGTAGATAAAAATAATACATTCTACTTGCCGGTAAAACTGGCCGATTATTTGAAATAATAACAAACTCTACTTATGAAAAACGCAAATCAGGCACGGACGGAAACCGTGCCTGATTTATTTATAGGACAAGACAGATTCATCTATTGTCTCACCATCTTCAATGTCATATTAAAATCTTTGGCTGTATAAATAGTTGTCATAATACTTCCAACCTGTGTAAACAGATCGGCTTTATCAGCAAGCGAAGGCATCAGCGAAAGAACATTCAACAACGGCGATAATCGGGGAATCAACACTTGAGCCATTGGCAGGTTAACCGATAGTCCGCAGGATTTGCCGTCGGATCCGGGAATACAAATAAACGGGATTCCATTCTTCGCCATCTCAACCAAAGCTTCCAGACTACCCAACAGATCGTCGGCTTTGGTCGCCTGCATCTGCATCACCAATGTGGCGATATTCATCACGTCGGGCACAAAATACAGAAAATGGCCTTTAACATAAAAGGTAAACAGTCCGCCAAGCGGAACCATAGTTCCCTCCTTAGTGATATTGATGACAACATTTCCGTTTTGCAAAAAGTTAACGGACGATACGGAAGCGCTCAAAAAACCAGTTCCAAGGTTGCTGATAAGATAAGAGAACTGCGTGTCGCCAACATTCTGCCCTCTGAAAGTCACAATTCCATCAGCTGATTTTAAGTTCATTGTCAGACAACCTCCGCCAGTTGTCACAGGAGCCATCATCCAAGATCCTACCATTGGCGAATCATCGGCCACATCCACATTGAGCGTCATCACTCCCGAAGCCACCGTTCCCGTCACGCTGACCGTACGCGTATCGACTGCGGCAGCACCTTGAAACGCAACGGACGGCGAAGCATCCGCCTTAGCCTGCGACACAGCCACATCGACCGTCAAACTGTCGGCTCCGGCAACAACGCCGCTAAGAATAGCTGTAGCATTGCTTGAGGAATTCGCAGAAAAGATAATGGTTGCACCTTTTTTAGCCTGCCCGTTATAGTTGAGAGACAATCTGCCGCCTGTATAACTGCCTGAAATATTATCATAGGAATCATTATCATCGTTACTACAAGAAAACTGACTCAAGGCAAAGCAAAGTGCCATAATGTGGAATAAATATTTTTTCATGTACACACCAATTAATTATTTTTATTTTAACAATCGAGAAAACGGTTTTGTTTTGCAAAAATAGAAGATTCAAAACAGTTTCATAGCTCAGACCCTGTATTACAAATCAAATAACACTGAAAAGAGCCAAATGTAAAACGCTGGTCTATAAAACGGCATATACAAGAAAAAAAAGTAAACCTTCCAAAACATTTTCTTAGAATAATTCTGAAACATTTATATTCTAGAAATAGCAAAATGACTTTTTTGGATATAACTTTGCGGGTTGTTCGAAAGTCTGTAGAGTGGTTATAATGTACTTATTTTAATTGGATATGAATATCTTGTTAAGCTTTGATGCTGAAGAGTTTGATGTACCATCTGAACATCACACGAATATACCTATTGAAGAACAAATCAATGTTTCATCATCAGGTATAAATATTATTCTTGATTGTTTGCAACAATACCAAATCAAAGCCACTTTCTTTTGTACAGTCAACTTTATCAAGCACGCTCCGGATGTGCTCCGCCGGATGGTGTCCGATGGTCATGAAATAGCTTCGCACGGAGTTTTTCATTCCCAGTTTGATATAACGCATTTAAAACAAGCAAGAGACCTTTTGGAGGAACTGTCCGGACAAAAAGTGACCGGCTTCAGAATGCCACGTATGATGCCGGTGGCAGAAAAAGAGATCTATAACGCCGGATACGTTTATAACTCATCGTTGAACCCTACATTTATTCCCGGCAGATATATGCACCTGAACACGCCCCGCACTTATTTCAAAAAAGAGGGTGTATATCAGATACCTGCTTCAGTTACTCCGATATTACGCTTCCCGCTGTTCTGGCTGTCGTATCACCATTTGCCTGCTTCATTATATCGCCGTCTGGTTTATGGCACACTGAAGCACGACGGATATTTTACAACATACTTCCATCCGTGGGAGTTTTACGCCCTAAATGAACATCCTGAATATAATCTGCCTTATATCATCCGTCACAATTCGGGAGTGGGCATGGAAAAAAGACTGACTGATTTTATCAGCTATTTCAAACAAAAAGAGGTTTCTTTTATAACATACAGCGAATTTGTTAACCGTATAAAAGAAAAAGAATAAGATGAAAAAAGTTTCAATCATATTCCCGACCTATAATGAAGAAGCTTCTATTGATCTTCTTTATAACAGTATGGTTAAGGTAATGACCGATAACAGTCGTTATGAATGGGAATTTCTAATTATCAATGACGGCAGTTCCGACAACACGTTGAACGCCGTCAAAGAACTGCATCAAAAAGATAACCGTTTTTGTTACCTTGACTTATCTCGCAATTACGGGAAAGAGATTGCCATGATGGCCGGATTCGATTATGCAACAGGCGACGCAGTCATCATTATGGATGCCGACATGCAACATCCTATTTCCGTTATTCCGGAAATGCTGGCTTATTGGGAAAAAGGCTATCAGGATGTTTATGCGCAACGCGAAAGCTCAAACGAACAATGGTTTAAGAAGAAAAGCTCGCAACTCTACTACAAACTGCTTGATGAGACTTCAGATATACCTATCCTCAAAAACGTAGGCGACTTCAGGCTTCTTGACCGCGTCTGTGTCGATGCTCTGAAACAAATGCGGGAGACACAACGAAATACCAAAAGCATGTATTGCTGGATTGGATTCAGAAAAAAGGGAATCAAGTACAAACAACTCTCACGCAAATCGGGTAAAACAAAATGGAATTTCCTCTCACTACTGACGCTGGCTATCGACGGACTGACCTCATGCACCACGATGCCGCTTCGTTTCGCAACAATTCTGGGTTCACTCGCCTCGCTGCTCGCATTCATATACCTGTTTGTCATCATTGTCAAAACACTGGTCTTCGGCGAGCCTGTTCAAGGCTATCCGACACTGATGGTGACGATCTTGTTTCTAGGAGGCGTGCAGCTCATCTCGCTCGGAATCATAGGCGAATATTTGTCGCGCGTATTCAAGGAAACAAAAGGGCGACCGGGATATTTCATCAATTCATACAACGGCACTGAAACAAAAAACACATTATGATCACGGTCAGAGATTTCTTCAAGAAAAAATTCTTCAACGACAACCGCACGCTTTTCGGATTATGGTTACTCATTCCTGTATGTGCAGCTTTGTTCAAACTCCACAATTGCAACAACTTCCTCATCTTCAGAGGTTCGTTTTATCACCTGCTATCGGGACAAGATCTTTATATTCATTATCCCAACGAATATAAAGATCTGTTTCTTTACGGCCCGGTCTTCAGCTATATCATTGCTCCTTTTGCGGTGATGCCTGTATGGATGGGCGTCACATTCTGGAACATTTTCCTGGCCATGATTTTATATTGGGCTATCCAAAAGCTTCCTTTCAAAAAACCGGGCAATCATATTTTCATTCTATGGTTCTGTGCACACGATCTGCTGACATCGCTGTTCATGCAACAGTTTAATGTAGCTATCGCCGCGCTTATCATCGCTTCGTTTGTTTGCGTTGAGAAAGAGAAAGATGTCTGGGCCACGTTCTTCATCCTGCTGGGCGCCTTTGTCAAACTCTATACCATTGTGGGGCTGGCTTTCTTTTTCTTTTCCCGCCATAAAATGAAATTCATCGTCTCATTCCTGATCTGGGGCGTTGTACTGTTTCTGTTACCCATGCTGATTGCCGATCCCGCCTATATCGTCGACACCATTAAGGAGTGGTTTTATACATTGGTGGTAAAGAACGGGAACAACCTCCATACCATGCATCAAAATGTATCGCTGCTGGGCTTCATCCATAAAACGACCGGTTGCTGGTTTTCTGACCTGTGGATACTGGTTCCGGCATTGATCCTTTTTGTTTTACCCTATTTTCGTATCGGGCAGTACAAGAACCCCGCATTTCGCTACACCTGGCTGGCTTCGGTGCTGATGTTCGTCGTACTGTTCAGTACGGGAAGCGAATCGAGCACCTACATTATTCCATTCACAGGTGTTGCCATCTGGTATGTGTCGGCCCCATGGAAACGCGACAAGTGGGATATTGCACTGATGGTGTTCGTCTTCATCTTCAGCAGTCTCTCTTCATCCGATCTGTTCCCCAAATATGTAAAAATGCATTTCATGATGCCTTATGCCATCAAGGCGCTGCCTGTGTCTATCGTATGGTTCAAACTGTGTTACGAGCTTTGCACCAAGGACTATGCTCCGCAGAAAGCCGAATAAAATGGCGCGCTCTTCTGAAGGTCATTCAAGGATTGTCAGTCTGGCGAACTTCAGCAGCAACTGTTTCCTGCCGAAATGGGTAAACTCAACCAATGCTTTGACATTGCCCGGGTCGGAAGATTCAAGTTCTACAACTACGCCTTCGCCAAAACGGTCGTGGCGTACCCTGCTGCCTGCCTGCAATCCCGACAAGTCGGCCGGAGGAAGAGATGACGAATCTTTCGTCACCTTCGTCATACGCGAATGGGTAGTGGCAAAAAGCGAAGAACCGGCTGTCTGAGACTGACGCTGAGACGACGCTTCCGTATGCGATGCCTGTCGGAACGACGATGGAGGCTCGACAGCCCGCGGCTGACGGAACGGCGAGACAAATGCCGATGACCGTTCATAACGTTCGCGTTGCGAACCGAAGCCATCGTCTGCACGCATATCCTCTGCCGGCGCATTATCCGGAATATCCAGATACTCCGGGTCTATATCCCGCAGGAAACGACTCGGCGAGCAGATATCGCTCTTGCCGTTGCGATAGCGGCTTTTGGCATATGTCAAGAAGCAATTTTCCTCAGCCCGCGTGATCGCAACATAGAACAGGCGGCGTTCTTCTTCCAGGGCGCGCGGACTGTCTTCCGACATCATCGACGGGAAAAGATGTTCTTCCAGACCGACCACAAACACGTTCTTGAACTCCAATCCCTTGGCTGCATGAACGGTCATCATCGTTATCTTGTTGGTCTGCTCATCCTTATCGTTGTCCTGATCGGTCAGCAACGACACTTCAGACAGGAAGTCGGCCAGCGTAACCTGCTCCTGCCCTTCCTCTCGGCGCAGCTCGCAAAATTCGGTGATACCCTTCAGCAACTCATCGATATTTTCCTTCTGCGTCGCACCTTCCAGCGAACTGTCCTGCAACAGCAGATTGTAGATGCCGCTTTCGCGGACAACAGTCGTTGCTATCTCCTCCGCCGAAAGCTGCGCATTGCGTTCGATGAAACTCTCCATCAACCGGCGGAAATCCGAAAGTTTCTTTGCCGTCCCGCCATTGATCTGCACCGAATAAGTAAGCGGTTCGGAAAGCACTTTCCATAAACTCACCCCATGATTCGAAGCCGCTTCAATAAGCTTCGAGAGTGTTGTATCGCCGATACCGCGCGCCGGAAAGTTTATGATACGTTTGAAGGCCTCCTCGTCGTTCGGATTAATGATCAGGCGCAGGTACGACAGTACATCCTTCACCTCCTTGCGCTGGTAGAACGACAATCCGCCGTAGATTCTGTAAGGAATGCCGCGTTTGCGCATCGCCTCCTCAAGTATACGCGACTGAGCATTGGTGCGATAAAGGATAGCACAATCGGCGTAGTTATAATGTTGCAAATGCAAATCGCCGATCTTTCCGGCAACCACATATGCCTCTTCATAATCGGAATACGTACTCAAAACGTTGAGTTTGCTACCTGCCTCCTTCTCTGAATAGACCTCCTTGCGTATCTGGAGCATGTTTTTATTGATCAGACTGTTGGCGGCATTCACAATATTCTGCGTCGACCGATAATTGCGCTCCAGCTTGAACACCTTGCAGCCGGGATACACATTTTTGAACTGAAGAATATTGTCGATACTGGCTCCGCGAAACGAATATATACTCTGCGCATCGTCGCCCACAACACATATATGACGTTCTTTCTCGCACAAGCGCTGCACGATAAGATGCTGAGCGAAGTTGGTATCCTGATACTCATCAACAAGCACATAGCGAAAAAAATGACTGTATTTATCCAACACATCCGGATAGTCGCGAAACAAAATATTCGTCATCAGCAACAAATCGTCGAAGTCCATCGCACCCGCCTGACGGCAACGACCCTGATAACGCTTGTAGATATCACGGATCAACGGCACGCGACACTCTTCGTCGTGTTCCAGAATCTCTTTATTCTGCTCGTAGGCCGTACATGTGATAAGCGCATTCTTGGCGTTCGATATACGGCTCTGCACCATGTTCGGCTTATAAACCTTATCATCAAGCTGCATCTCTTTCATGATAGAACGCAGCAAGCTCTTCGTGTCGGAAGCATCGTAGATGGTAAAATCCGAAGAGAACCCGATACGATCGGCTTCGCGTCGCAAGATACGTGAAAACAGCGAATGGAAAGTACCCATCCAGAGACGGCGTGCCGTGTCGTCATCAGTCAGAGCAGCGATACGCGACTTCATCTCGCGTGCAGCCTTGTTGGTAAAAGTCAGTGCCAGGATACTCTGCGGAGCAAAGCCCTGCTGCAATAAGTACGCAATCTTATAAGTCAAAACTCTGGTCTTTCCCGAACCTGCTCCGGCAATCACAAGCGACGGACCATCGGTGTAGACCACTGCTTCACGCTGGCTCTCATTCAGTTGTTTCAAAAAATCTGTTTCCACGTCCAAACTTCTTATTTGTTTCAGGTCACAAAGATAACCCTAGACGACGAGAATACCCAATGAGAGCAAAATAATATTTTCCAACCCTCTTCGCGCAGCCAGTTTAAAATCATAACCACAAAGAAACAATATTTCAAAAACCAACCTGAACAAATAAGCGTTAACTATAAGCTAATGCATTGTTGATGGCCTCATCTGTATCGCGTTAAGCGGAAGACAATGATGCAGCGGTTAAAAAAATCTTCTGTTTGAGCGCAGCGAGTTTAAGATTTTTCAGCGTAATCATTATCTGCAGTAGCGATACAGATGCAGCCTTGCACTTTTGGTTACTTTTCTTGCAAGAGAAAAGTAAAATAGAAATTACACTTTTAAGGTAGTTTTCTTGCAAGAGAAAAGTAATGTTGAATTTTGATATCAACTCAAAACAGTTAAAAAATTCATTCGAATCCGCGACCCCTTTCATTCGAAACAAATCACCATTCCATTCGAAAGAAACCAATCTTTTATTCGAATAAACTGGGAAATACATTCGAAAGAAATTCAGGCTGCAAATAGAAGAAACAGACGATACATTTATGTTAATAATCAGATATTTAAAGATAATATACACAAAAAGATGCTTCACGCATCACCCAAATACAGGCCATTTTGATAAAAACGGCCCTGAATTTTTGACCAAAGAAAGATAATAAATAGCAGAAATCTTGTAAACAAGATCAGAAAACAAATAATATTGTTTATCTTAGCGAATTGAAAAAATAAAGTATGGCTTCAATAGAAATAAAGAATATAGGTCCATTAGTAGATACCGGTAAAATAGAGTTGAAATTTATCAATTTATTTATCGGTAAGCAGAGTACAGGTAAAAGTACACTGATGAAAATCCTCAGCTTTTGTTGTTGGCTCGAAAAGAAGATTATGACCGAAGGAGAAGAGAAGCTGTCTCAATATACACATTATTTGAGATTTAAAAGGGAACTGATACAGTTTCATCGACTAAACGATAATTTCTTTTCTGTTGCGAGCGAAATCCATTATGAAGGCGATTGTGTAACTATTGATTTAGTTGGAGGTAAGGCTAATGCAAAGATTAAGCGCAGTCCGGATTTTAAATCAAAGCGTTACAATACTAAGTTGAGTTTTATTCCTTCTGAGCGCAATCTTTTGTCTGCTATTAAGAATATAGACAGAGCTTATAAATCCAACGAGTTAGATTCGATGTTTAACTTTTTGTTTGAATGGGGAGAAGCGAAAGATTATTACACAGCTGAAAAACCATTCAGACTATCAGTAGTTTCAAATATGGAGTATTATTATGATAAGGAAAAAGGGAGTGATATTATATATCTGGAAGAGCCAAAGAAGGAATTCAGTACCTATTATGCATCAAGCGGAGTTCAGTCAGCATTGCCGATAGAAGTTATGGTTGACTACCTGATTGGTTTGATTGGTAAACCGAAGAAATACAGTGTAAATGAAGTCGTACGTTTTTCTGAATTATTTAAGACAGATTCAAATGTTCCACAAAGCATAGCTAAACAACTATTTTTGTATCACTCAGTAAAACTTTTCATCGAGGAACCTGAGCAGAATCTCTATCCCGAGTCGCAGCGAAAGCTGGTGTTAAAAGTTATTGCTTCCATATATAGAGCATCAAGATCTGGCGATAAACCGAGCATGATCACTTTTACAACACACAGTCCATATATCTTGAGTACATTAAACACCTTGATGGCGGCATCCCTTTCATACGAAAAAGATGCAGAAGCGACTAAAGCTGTACTAGCCGAGGATGGATATGAAGATTCCATTCTTCCCAAAGGTTCGATAAGTGCCTATCTAATCAAAGAAGATGGTACGTTGCAGGATATTGTTGATTCAGATTTGCAGATGGTTAGTGGAAATGAGTTGGACAGTGTATCCGACTGGGTCGACGACCGAATAGCCAAATTTAATGAGATTATTTATGGGTAATATCTATTCATCATTAATTGATAAAGGCTTTAAGCCGGAACAAAACCTTAGTTATCGAAAAACCGTTTCAGTCTCTGAAAAAGGAAAGTCTTATATATTGGATGTTTCAGATAAAAAACAATCTGCGCAATTTCAAGTTGATGGATGTATCATTGTGGGAGGTAAGAAATGTGATAAACTGATATTGGTTGAATTTAATTCCGATTCGTGGGCTGAGATATTAGCTGAGTTGAAAGGCAAAGATGTTGCACATGCTATAGATCAATTAGAATGCTCTTTAAAGGACAAAAACCTACAACATAAAACTATAACAGAAAGCAGAGCACGCATAATTGCAACCTCTTTTCCCGCATCAAAATCAGATCCAATGATGGAAAAAGCGAAGAAAAGATTTAGACAATTATATAAGTGCGATTTACGCGGATTCAAATCTATGCAGAAAGATCATATCTAATGTTTTTTGACCAGCCTCATCTTATAAGCACTAACCTTAGTGAAAGTTGCTTTAAAGACGGCCTCATCTGGTGAGCGTTAACTATAGTATTAAGTAGATGTATTATTGATTGGCCTTATCTGGTGAGAGATAAACGAAGGATCAAAATGAAGCGATAGAAAAAATCTGCTGTCAGATGCAAACATTAGAAAATATCCTTTAAAGACGGCCTCAACTGTTAAGCACTAACCATAGTGAAAGTTAATGTATTATTGATTGGCCTCAGCTGTATCGCGTTAAGCGGAAGACAATGATGCAGCGGTTAAAAAAATCTTCTGTTTGAGCGCAGCGAGTTTAAGATTTTTCAGCGGAATCATTATCTGTAGTAGCGATACAGATGCAGCCTTGCACTTTTGATTACTTTTCTTGCAAGAGAAAAGTAATAGAAGAAATCTTGATCTTTGGGTTACTTTTCTATCAAGAGAAAAGTAAAATAGAAATTGCACTTTTAAGGTAGTTTTCTTGCAAGAGAAAAGTAATAGAAGAAATCTTGATCTTTTAGAGTACTTTTCTATCAAGAGAAAAGTAAAAATAATTACCTTTGTAAAAAGAAATTCAATATATGGACACATTAAATATAAAACTAGAAATACCTAATAGAGGAAATCTTACAAAAGAAGAGCTTTTAAATAAGATTCAAGCTTTTGTAGGTAAAATCACAAAAGATAAAACTTATTCAATATCTATGGAGACCACTGTCCATTCCTTATATGGAAAACGAAAGACTGATAAGGAATTAGAAATGGCATTAGCCAATGAACCCTCATTTGATGAGCAATCACATCCGGAAATTACCGATGAACAATATAATCAAATATTACATTTTCAATCTGGAAAATTGACAAAAGGTTTACAACGATGGCTGTAAGGAAAGTCTTTCAAAGAGAAATTATTGAAGTTCCGTTTTCATTGCCTGACAGTCAGATTCTGGTTCATCCTGCTTTAGTGTTGTCGTCTGAAGAGTTGCAAGATTATGAAGATGGCATGTTTTATGCTGTTTTAATATCATCGAAAAATCATTATCCGGAGTTGACATTAGAAATAAAGGACGAATGGTTAAATAAGCCATTGTCAAAACAATCATATTTTATAACACATATCCTATCAATGTTTAATGTGGATGATGTCATGAATCGATATAATAATTATATCAAGGATAAATATTTTGATAAAATTTTGGATAAGATTATTCATACTTTGTTCAACTGTTAAAGGATAGAGACATCTTCCAGTAACCTCAGAAGAAGTTCTGTTTTTGACCGCCCTCAACGGTTAAGCGTTAACTATAAGCTAATGCATTATTGATTGGCCTCATCTGGTGAACGTTAACTATAGTATTAAGTAGATGTATTATATATTAAGTAGATGTATTATTGATTGGCCTCAGCTGTATCGCGTTAAACGGAAGACAATGATGCAGCGATTAAAAAAATCTTCTGTCTGAGCGCAGCGAGTTTAAGATTTTTCAGCGTAATCATTATCTGTAGTAGCGATACAGATGCAGCCTTGCACTTTTGATTACTTTTCTTGCAAGAGAAAAGTAAAATAGAAATTGCACTTTTGATTACTTTTCTTGCAAGAGAAAAGTAATAGAAGAAATCTTGATCTTTGGGTTACTTTTCTATCAAGAGAAAAGTAAAATAGAAATTGCACTTTTAAGGTGGTTTTCTTGCAAGAGAAAAGTAATAGAAGAAATCTTGATCTTTGGGTTACTTTTCTATCAAGAGAAAAGTAAAAACAATTATCTTTGTACAGAATAAATAAAGCAACAACAATTATGGACTCCAAAATAACAATAACACTTGATTCCTCACTAAAGGAAGAAATGATAAAATATGCCACTGCAAACAAGCAAAGCATATCAAGTTTTGTTTCCAAATTGATTAATAATGCTTTGCAAACATCCCGACAAGAGAATACAGTTGCGAAGGAAGTCCGACCTTGCTGCTATTCCATGGAAGAATTATCTCAGCACGCTCATCAAGGAGTAATAGAAGCTCATCAAGGCAAAGGCATAACGACTGATGAATTAATGAAAGAAGTCGAAGGATGGCAATAGTAAAATGGCAATCAGGTGCGAAGCAAGATTTGCATGAAATATATGATTACTATTGTCATACAAAACAATTACCAAACCTGGCAATTAATATCAGACAAGATATTATTCTAGCAGCAAGAATGTTAGAATTATTCCCTGAACAAGGAAGCCGAGAATTCTCATTAGATGTAGAAAATATCCTTTTTCGTTATTTGGTAGTAAGAAATCACTACAAGATAATATATTTTCATGAATTTGATATATGTCATATTGTTGCAATATGGGATTGCAGAAATAATCCAGATATACTGCCGGCAAAAATAAAAAACAAAAATGATCACTAAGGAACCACAAAGAAACAATATTTCAAAAACCAACCTGAACAAATAAGCGTTAACTATAAGCTAATGCATTATTGATTGGCCTCATCTGTATCGCGTTAAGCGGAAGACAATGATGCAGCGATTAAAAAAATCTGCTGTCTGAGCGCAGCGAGTTTAAGATTTTTCAGTGGAATCATTATCTGCAGTAGCGATACAGATGCAGCCTTGCACTTTTGATTACTTTTCTTGCAAGAGAAAAGTAACAAGTGATTTTAAAAGAAGTTCTGTTTTTGACCGCCCTCAACTGTTAAGCGTTAACGATAGTATTAAGTAGATGTATTATTGATTGGCCTCAGCTGTATCGCGTTAAGCGGAAGACAATGATGCAGCGGTTAAAAAAATCTTCTGTTTGAGCGCAGCGAGTTTAAGATTTTTCAGCGGAATCATTATCTGCAGTAGCGATACAGATGCAGCCTTGCACTTTTGATTACTTTTCTTGCAAGAGAAAAGTAATAGAAGAAATCTTGATCTTTCAGGGTTACTTTTCTATCAAGAGAAAAGTAATAAATGATTTTAAAAGAAGTTCTGTTTTTGACCGCCCTCAACTGTTAAGCACTAACCATAGTGAAAGTTAATGCATTGTTGATTGGCCTCAGCTGTATCGCGTTAAGCGGAAGACAATGATGCAGCGGTTAAAAAAATCTTCTGTTTGAGCGCAGCGAGTTTAAGATTTTTCAGTGGAATCATTATCTGCAGTAGCGATACAGATGCAGCCTTGCACTTTTGATTACTTTTCTTGCAAGAGAAAAGTAAAATAGAAATTGCACTTTTAAGGTAGTTTTCTTGCAAGAGAAAAGTAAAATAGAAATTGCACTTTTAAGGTAGTTTTCTTGCAAGAGAAAAGCTATTTATTCCCCTCCCTCTTCAACAAATCATCATTCTCGATAGAATGCTCCACCTTCTTCACCTTCTCCCTGAGCGAACCGAAAGAATAGTTGATCGTGATACCGAACGTTCGGTTAAACGAGCATGTCCGGTCGTGATAAGTGAATGCCGCATACTCCTCGCGCTGCTTCGTCACCTTGTACGCACTCAGAAAATCTTGCGCACGAAGAGCCACCGTCAGCTTGTCGTGCATAAACGACTTTTCCAGATAGCATCCATAATAATAGAATACAGCCGAATGCCTTCCGAGTGAAATCTCCGGTCTGCCCATGCCACCGGAACATACAAATTGCCAGCCGGTGCCTATCTTCTGCTGCACAGTGAGATCACTCCAACCCGATAAGCCTCTGTTTTTCACGCCGGCCAGTTTCTCCGCATAAGCTTTCTCGGGGCTAATATCCAGATACGCCAGAGCACCGTTGAACGACAACGAAGTCTTTTCCCACGGCATATAGCTGAAATAGAGAGAGACCTGTCCGCCGTCCATCCGCTCCACGTTGCCGTAAGTCACATTCAGAATATGGTTCTTGTCGAGGAACTGATACTCGCCAACCACGTCGCTGCCATGCGTATAGAGCGACGACAGCTGTACATTCACCTTCGGCGTAAAATAGCTGTAGCTGAGTGTCAGCCGGTGATACTTGGAAGTCGTCAAGTCCGGATTACCATAACGCATTGTCGATCCGTCGATAAGCACATAAGGATTCAGATACGAGATACCCGGTCGGCGCAGACGCATATTGTAAGCCAGCCGTAACTTCTGCCGCTCGTCGAGACTGTACAGCAGCGAGAGTGACGGAACCCAGTCGGTAGCCTGATAGTCAAAATCAGAGCCATCCCCTTTGCGATAAGTCACATCCTGCCACGTATGTTCCATCCTGAGTCCGCTCTTGACACTCCATTTCCCGCCTGTGAAACCATATCCGCCATAGGCAGCCATAATATTCTGAATATGCCGGTACGACAGTTCGGGCTGGAATGTCGACAACAGCCATTCATTATTCTCCGCCTCCCGTTGTTCCGACAAGGCGTCGCTCAGATTCTTTCGCCGGATATACTTCAGGCCGCCTTCCAAACTATGTTTCTCCGATAGCGGATTCACATAGTCAAGCTGCAGCGTATGCTCGTGCCCTTTTGCATGATCGAGCTGATGATTGAAAGCGTTCAGATGCTGCAACGAAGGCGAATCGCCCTGCTTGTCGGTGATATTAAGATACTGATTCACATCGCCCGGCGAATAATCATACTGATACGACAGCGTCAGCATCTCCCCGTTGTTGCGCCTGAAACGATGCTGATAATCGGCTTTCACCGAAGCACTGCCCCAATCTTCTTCCCGGCGGACGGACTGGTTATAAGAAAAGACTTTCTCGCCCGCAGCATCACTCATATTATATAAAGTTGACGATGTCGTCTTATTCCTTCCGTCATCGACCGAGGCCGATACCGAGATAAGGTTGAGCGAATCCAGCTCATAACTGCTTTCCAGAGCGCCGTAATGGCCGGGCGTCTTCACCCGCATCTCGTTTTCCGAGCTAAGCAGCGCCTCTTCGGATGAATCAAACTGCCGGCGTGTGCCCGATGTTTTGTAGCGCATATCATAATGGCTGTACGAATAGTCGGCAGACAAAGCCAGCTTCCCGAACTTCATCGTCGTATAACCGCCCAGCACCTGCACCTTATTCATCATAATAGCGTTCAGGTTTGCCTTATATCCTTCGAAGTCGGAATTTCTGGTCACAATATTAAGTATTCCGCTCACGCCCTCCGCATCGTAGCGCGCTCCCGGATCGGTGATCACCTCAATCTTCTTTACCGTTCCTGCCGGCATACTCCGAAGCACCTCCTTCGGATTGTTCGACAGCATGTTCGACGGTTTGCCGTTAATATAGATACGAAAACTGCTGCTGCCGTTCACCTTCACGTTGTCATCGCCGTCGACCGTCACCATCGGCACCTTGCGCAGCATCTGCAGTATCGTCGAAGTTCTGGCATCCGGATCATCTTCCATACTGTAGGTTGTCTTCTCGGCCGTCACCTTCACCAGCGGTTTCTTCGCCACAACATGAATCTCGGGCAATGAGTCGAGCATCGACGGCTGCACGCCGACCGTGTCGGTCGCTGCAAAATCTTTCAGAGAATAAGATTTCTTCACTTGTCCGCTGACGGCAGACATACACATCAGCCCCGCAAGGAGCCATCCGCAAAACAATTTTTTCATCACGCTTTACTTTTTTTTAAATACGGCAGCAAAGGTAGAGCGTACAGAAACAGAAGGAATAAACAAACAGCGTACATCTGTCTGACATCTTCCTGACATTTGTATGACAATCCGCTTTCCCTGTATAATCCGAAGAAATACCCCTTTTCAACAAATACAAAATCCTCTTTTCTACAATATTTTGCACTGTTACATCGTTTGTATATGCAAAAAGCAAAAGATCATGATCAATATACGCCGGGCAGCACATCTGTCCATCTTCGTTACATTCGCCCTGCTTCTGTTCTCGCTGAGTTTCGGTTATCGCAATTATGCACTTGCCGAACAGGCCGTGGTGAGCGACCTCAATCAGGCGCTTCAACAAACGATTATGCAAAATCCGCAACTGCTGAGCCGCGATACGATACAAGCCTACACGCATCTGCTGAAAACGGCAGGCAGTCCGCTAAGCATAGAGAGTTACAACCGTTCCTTTGCCACATCACTCAGACATAAAGAAATCCGCGAAAAATCGAGACTGGTTGTACAGGTCAGAAACCGCTATGCAACAGCACATCTGCAGCCATACATCAATAAGGACGAAAGCAGCCATATCCTAAGCAGCGACACGGTCATATGGCTGTCGGCGGCAAACATCACACCAAGCATGCCTGAAGCGAATCTGGGCATCTCCTTCCAGGGACGTGCCGAATGTACGCCTCCACTTATTCTTGCTATGATGGATAAACAAGTACCTGCTCTTTTCTTCTTGCTTGCCGTCATCAGCGGATGCCTCTGTTTCTATCTGTACAGACGGAAGAGAGTCGCAGCCGACACAAACACACGCGTCTCTTTCGGCGACCTGTCGCTCTCGCCCGACGAAGCTTTCTTCTACAAGCCCGACGGTGATAAACTGAAACTGACGCCTCTGCAATACAATGTGATGGAGATGTTCTTCGCCTCACCGAAACATATCCTGCAACGCGCTGATATCTGCCATGCACTCTGGCCCGGAAAAGACAACGCCGACGAAACACTCAACACGCTCATGCGCCGCCTCCGCCCATTGATAGAAGAGAACTCGAATCTAAAGATCACAACCGACCGCGGACGGGCCTACATTTTGGAAATAGCAGAAAGCTGACATGCATTTTTCTCTTAAATTTAACTAATCATTGATGTTCCGGTAAAGCATTGTTGTATATTTGTAAGCTTAAAAAGATACAACAATGCTCATCAAAAAAAATATACATGTCACCTATCCGAAGTCCGAGAAAGTATACATATCGGGCGGAATAAACAATATCAAAGTAGGAATGCGCCGAATTGAACTATCCGACACCATCATGGTCAGCGATGACGGTGATCCGGCAGGCCGAAAAAGCAATAATCCGGTCATTCTGTACGACACCTCCGGTCCCTACTCCGATCCCCGGATGACAATCAACGTGACGACGGGCATCCCACGCATCCGTGCAGAATGGTACGGACGCCGCAAAGACCTGGCGCATCTGAAGAAATACTCTTCCGAATACATGCGCAATCAGGCCGACACGGCAACAAAAGAAAACTTTCCTGTCCAGCATCTTCCGCAGCGCGCCCGTGAAGGCAAAAACATCACCCAGATGTTCTACGCCAAACGGCGCATCATCACACCCGAGATGGAATACGTAGCCATCCGCGAGAATCAGCAGATCGAAGCGCTCGGACTCAAATCGTTCATCACGCCCGAGTTCATCCGCAAGGAAGTGGCGGCAGGCCACGCCGTCATTCCGGCCAATATCAACCATCCGGAGACGGAACCGATGATTATCGGGAAGAAATTTCTGGTCAAGGTGAACGCGGTTATCGACGACACTCCCAAAGGCATCAACAGCATTATCGAGAAAGTCGTCTGGGGATGCAAATGGGGATGCGACACACTGAGCGAGCAGCTGACAAAAGGCGAGATTCACAACATCCGCGAATGGATTCTGCGCAACAGTCCCGTCCCCGTTACCTCGGTGCCCATCTATCAGGCGTTGGCTAAAGTTGACGGCAATATCGAGAACCTCTCATGGAACATCTACAAAGATACGCTGATTGAACAAGCCGAACAGGGAATAGACATCATGGTCATCCATGCGGCCATGCTGAAAAAACATATCGAACTGACGCATACAAGACTGACCAACATCGTTTCAAGCGCCAGCTCCATCATGCAACAATGGATGCAGCTCCATCATGAAGAGAACTTTCTCTATACCCATTTCGCCGAGATCTGCGAGATCCTCAAAAACTACGATGTCACCCTTTGCCTCGGTGAAGGTCTGCGTCCCGGCTCCATCTACGATGCCAACGATGCCGCACTGTTCTCCGAACTGCAGACGATGGGCAAGCTGACCTCCTTTGCATGGGACCAGTATGTGCAGGTCATCAATGAAGGTTCGGGACATGTTCCGATAAATAAGACGCGCGATTATGCAAAAGAGCAGCAGTACGCCTGCCACAACTCTCCCATCTGTTCGTTCGAGATGCTCACCTGCGATGTCGCCCCCGGCTACGATCATATTGTCGCCACCGTCGGCGCCGCCCAGATCGGCTGGTATGGCACAGCGATGATCAATTCGGTCACGCCTAAGGAACATCTCACGCTGTCCGACAAAGAGGATATGCGCAACGGCATCATCGCTTCGAAGATAGCCGCGCATATTGCCGATGTAGCGAAAGAGCATCCCGGAGCGCAAGTACGCGATAATGCGCTGAGCAAAGCGCGTTTCGAAGAACGCTGGAACGATCAGTTCAACCTGTCGCTCGATCCGGAACGCGCCGAACAATATTACACAAACAAATAATCAACAAACAATACAAGTTATGGCAGACGATAAGAAAATCATTTTCTCAATGGTTGGCGTGAGTAAAACATTCCCGCCACAAAAGCAGGTGCTCAAGAACATCTACCTTTCATTCTTCTACGGAGCGAAGATCGGCATCATCGGTCTCAACGGCTCCGGCAAATCTACCTTGCTTAAGATCATTGCCGGTCTCGACAAAGATCATTCCGGCGATGTAGTCTTCTCGCCCGGATATTCCGTGGGCTACCTCGAACAGGATCCGAAGCTCGAAGCCGGCAAAACGGTCAAAGAGATCGTGCAGGAAGGCGTTCAGGAAACCGTCGACCTTCTCAAAGAATACGAAGAGGTGAACGAGCGTTTCGGCGACCCCGAAGTGCTGGAGAATCCGGATAAGATGGACGCACTCATCAACCGACAGACCGAACTGCAGGATAAGATCGATGCCTCCGATGCATGGAATCTCGACACACGCCTCGAACGCGCTATGGATGCGCTGCGTTGTCCGCCCGAAGACCGCACTGTCGACACGCTCTCCGGTGGCGAACGTCGTCGCGTGGCATTATGCCGTCTGCTGCTCAAACAGCCTGATGTGCTCCTCCTCGATGAGCCGACGAATCACCTGGATGCCGAATCTATCGACTGGCTCGAGCAACATCTGCAGCAATACGCCGGCACCGTCATCTGCATCACGCACGACCGCTACTTCCTCGATCACGTAGCCGGCTGGATTCTTGAACTCGATCGCGGCGAAGGTATTCCGTGGAAAGGCAACTACTCGTCGTGGCTCGAACAAAAGACTTCGCGCATGGCGCAGGAAGAGAAACAGGTCAGCAAACGCCGCAAGACGCTCGAACGCGAGCTGGAATGGATACGAATGGCTCCCAAGGCACGCCAGGCTAAAGGCAAAGCGCGACTGAACTCATACGAGAAACTGCTCAACGAAGACCAGAAAGAACGCGAATCGCAACTCGAGATCTTCATTCCCAACGGACCGCGTCTGGGCAACAAGGTCATCGAAGCCATACATGTAGCAAAAGCTTTTGGCGACAAGTTGCTGTTCGACGATCTCAACTTCGTTCTCCCGCCTAACGGCATCGTCGGCGTCATCGGCCCGAACGGCGCCGGCAAGACAACGCTCTTCAAGATGATTATGGGACAGGAAAGCATCGACAAAGGTTCATTCGAAGTAGGCGAAACGGTCAAGATTGGTTATGCCGATCAGACACATAAGAGTATCGACCCGGAGAAAAGCATCTATCAGGTTATCTCAGGCGGACTGGAATATATGCGTATGGGAGGACGCGAGATCAGCGCTCGTGCATACCTGTCCAAGTTCAACTTCACCGGCTCCGACCAGGAGAAACTCTGCGGCGTGCTGTCGGGTGGCGAACGAAACCGTCTGCATCTGGCGCTGACGCTCAAGTCTGAAGCGAACGTGCTGCTGCTCGATGAGCCGACCAACGATATCGACGTCAACACCCTCCGTGCTCTGGAAGAAGGGCTGGAGAACTTTGCCGGATGCGCCGTCGTCGTTTCACACGACCGCTGGTTCCTCGACCGCATCTGCACGCATATTCTCTCGTTCGAGGGCGATTCGTATGTTGTCTTCTACGAAGGGACCTACTCCGAATATGAAGAGTTCAAACGCAAGCAGTCGGGGTATGAAGAACCCAAACGCATGCATTATCGCAAACTGATCAAAGAATAATATAATTTTTATGCAGATGAAAACGAAACTTATCACAACGATCGTACTCGCCGCAGCTCTCGCAGGCTCCGGCAGCATGGCAAATGCGCAGAAGACAACGAAGCTGTTCAACGGGACGAACCTCTCCAACTGGAGCTTCGTCCTTCAGGACAACAGTGCGCCTGCCGAGCAAGTGTTCACCGTCAAAAACGGACTGATTCACATCACCGGAAAACCGACAGGCTACATGTACACCAAAGAGAAATACAGCAACTACAAGCTGCATGTCGAATGGCGCTGGCCTGACGGCGTCGAATCCAACAGCGGGATCTTTCTGCTGATCACCGAGGCGTTGAACCCATTTCCCAATGGCATCGAATGTCAGCTTCACGCAGGCGATGCAGGCGACTACATTGCCGAAGGCGGCTCCGTTCTTGCCGAATACAAGCTCGCACCGGGCGAAGCACATCCGAAATTTATGGTGGTAAAGAAAGCCGGCGCATCCAGCGAGAATCCCGCCGGGCAATGGAATGAAGCGAATATATTCGTGCGCGGCGGCGTTATGACGACCTTCATCAACGGCGTCTATCAGAACGTCGGCGTCACCGAACAGACCGAAGGTCACATCGGTTTGCAGAGCGAAGGCAATAATATCGAATTCCGCAACGTCACCATCACCCCGTTCGACTGATCCGGGGTTGAAAAGATTTTACAGGCGGGTTGTCTATCCATTTATGGCGATCGGCAATCCGCTGCTCATATGAAGAAGAGCGATACGCCGACCACACTGATCACCGCACCGGCAATCTCTTTCAAAGAAATCTTCTGCTTGTATATCCAATAGGAAGGAAGCAGAATCAGGATCGGCGTCAGAGCCATCAGCGTCGAAGCAATGCCCGTCTCGGTATAACGCACGGCCATCAGCGAGAACGATACGCCGAGAAACGGACCGAAGATCGTTCCTCCCGTAGCCGCCACCATCGCTTTGGCGTCTTTTACCGAAGCGACCAGTTTCCCGCCGTTTCGCGACAACAGCATGATCGCCATGAACCCGGCGAGACCGAAGATCACCCTGATCTCAGTCGACGCGAACGGCATCAGCCCTACAGCCAGCGCATCATGGGTATCGACATGCTGGATATAATAGTTCATTCCCAGCTTACTGAACACCAGCCCGAATCCTTGTCCCATCCCCGCTCCGATACCCAGTACTATTCCTTTGATCGGCAGCGACAGATGCAACTTCCCTGCGTGATCGCCTCCACGTCCGATGATCGACAGCCCGATACCGAACATGGTGACAAACATGCCCAGTATGGCATGTCCCTGCATATGTTCGCCCAGAATGAGCCATCCTCCCAGAGCCGCCGCCGGCGGTGCAAGCGTCATAAACAGCTGTCCGAAACGCGAGCCGATGACAAGATACGAACTGAACAGGCAGTAGTCGCCAAACACATACCCTACAAATCCGGAGACGGCCAGCCAGAACCACGCCTCATTGCCTGCATTCTGCGGCAACAGATGGCCTGTAAACAGCAGTAACGTCAACGCCAGCAGCACCAGCGCCATCATCAGACGGATAATATTCAGCGAGATCGTACTGCGCATGCGCTTTCCGGCATACTCGAAACACAGTGCCGTGATCGTCCACGACACGGCCACACCCAGCGAGATGATCTCTCCCAGATGCGCCTGCATAAATGATGCTGATAAAACTTCACTCATTTCCGGCAAATCTTTCTGTCACTATTTAGAACGGCACGGCGTCATCGCTTTTTCCTGAAAGGAAATCGGCTCCCGAAGGAGGTATCGGCGGCAATCCCGTCGAAGGCGACGGTGTTCCTTTGCTTATCTTCGATGTAAATTCACGACTCACGGGAATATCATCCTCCAGGTTTGCAAACTTGGCCAGATTGCTCAGGAAGCGGAGATATACATTGCCGACGGCGCCGTTACGATGCTTCGCGATAATAATCTCGGCCAGACCTTTCAGATCATGCCCCTGCCCGTCATCATTAATCTTATAATATTCAGGGCGGTGAATAAAGCAAACCATATCGGCATCCTGCTCAATCGCCCCGGACTCACGCAAATCGGCCAGCTGCGGACGTTTTCCTTCGACTCCCTGACGCGACTCCACGCCACGATTCAACTGCGACAAGGCAATAATCGGAATATTCAGCTCTTTCGCCAGCCCTTTGAGCGAACGCGATATCGTACTCACCTCCTGTTCGCGACTGCCGAACGTCATGCCGCTGGCATTCATCAGCTGCAAGTAGTCGATGATGATACATTGCACATTATGCTCGCGCACCAGCCGGCGCGCTTTCGTGCGCAGCTCGAATACCGAAAGGCTGGGCGTATCGTCTATATATAACGGAATATCATACAGTTCTCTGATCTTGGTGTTCAGCTGTGTCCACTCATGTTGCTCAAAATGTCCGCTCTTGATGATCTCGCCGTCCAGCTCGCACACGTTCATGATCAGACGGTTCACCAGCTGCACATTACTCATCTCCAGCGAGAAGATCGCTACCGGCGTATTGAAGTTCATCGCCATATTCTTCGCCATCGAAAGCACAAAAGCCGTCTTTCCCATGGCAGGACGCGCGGCAATAATAATCAGGTCGGACTTCTGCCAGCCCGAAGTGATCTTGTCTATTCCGGTAAATCCGCTCCTCAGTCCGCTGAACCCTTCTTTGTTCTCCAGCGCTTCCTTGATCTGCTTGAATGCTTCCTTGATGACCGGATTGATCTGCGTAAAATCCTTCTTCAGGTTGTTCTGCGAGATCTCAAAAAGCTGCCCTTCGGCCTCCTGCATCAGATCGTCCACATCGATGGTCTCATCAAAAGCCTTGTCCTGGATCAGCGCCGTAAACTTGATCAGTTCCCGGGCCAGATACTTCTGCGCAATGATCCGCGCATGAAATTCTATGTGCGCACTGCTGGCCACCTTCTCCGTCAGCTTCGATATATACAGCGGACCGCCAATCTCTTCCAGCTCGCCGCGTTTCTTCAGCTGCTCGGTGACCGTCATCATATCTATCGGCTCCTGCTTCGTCGCCAGATCCATGATTGCCGAATAGATGGTCGCATTCGCTCTCTCATAGAAACACTCCGGCTTCAGAATGTCGCTGACCATGGAGAACGCGTCTTTCTCAAGCAGCAAAGCGCCCAGCACGACCTGTTCCAATTCGCGCGCCTGAGGCTGCAGGCGCCCCATCTCGGACACAACTACCGTCTTGCGACTCAATGATTTGCTGCTATTTCTTTTTTGTTCTGCCATCCTTTATCCGATTTTCGGACTTCAAAATTACTATTTCGGCGGGAAAAATAACTACTTTTGCATGGATTTATTCGAAATAAGTTCCCAATCAAATTATGGCTACATCAAAAGATATGACAAGCGGAGCAACGCTGCCTCTTATTCTTAACTTCACGATACCGCTGCTCCTTGGCAACCTTCTTCAACAAACCTATTCGCTCGTCGACGCCGCCATTGTCGGTCGTTTTCTGGGAATCAACGCGCTGGCCTCCGTCGGCGCCAGCAGCTCCGTGATCTTTCTGATCCTGGGCTTCTGCAACGGCTGCTGTTGCGGCTTCGGCATTCCTGTTGCACAAAAGTTCGGAGCCAAAGATTTCACGACCATGCGCCGTTATGTAGCCGTCGGGTTACAACTCTCCGCTGCCATATCGATTGTCCTCGCCGTCATCACCAGCATTTATTGTTCCGACATACTTCGCTGGATGCGTACACCCGGCGAAATCTTTCATAACGCCTATCTTTATCTCATTGTCACTTTCATCGGCATCCCGTGCACTTTCTTCTACAACGTACTGTCGAGCTTCATCCGGGCGTTAGGCGACAGCAAAACGCCGTTCTGGTTTCTATTGTTCTCCACCGTACTCAATATCCTGCTCGATCTGTTCACCATTCTGGTTTTAAAATGGGGCGTTCTGGGCGCCTCCATCGCAACCATCTTTTCTCAGGGAGTGTCGGCGCTGCTCTGCTATCTTTACATGATAAAGAACTTCCCGATCCTTAAATGTACGAGCAACGACCGCAAGTTCCGTCCGAACCTGGCGGCAACGATGCTGGGCATCGGCGTTCCCATGGGACTTCAGTTTTCCATTACGGCCATCGGCAGCATCATGCTTCAGAGCGCAAACAACGCACTCGGCACCAGTTGTGTTGCCGCCTTCACCTCTGCAGCACGCATCAAGATGTTCTTCATCTGTCCGTTCGAGAGTCTGGGTATCGCGATGGCTACATTCTGCGGTCAGAACTACGGCGCCGGCAAACTGTCACGCATCCGGCAAGGCATCAAGTCGAGCGCCTCTATGATGATGGTTTATGCTGCCTTCACAATCATTATACTGATGAGCTTCTCCGACAAACTGTCGCTGCTTTTCGTTGATCGCTCCGAGACCGACATCATCAACTACACCGTACAGTTCCTACATACAAGCTGCATGTTCTTCCCTGTACTGGGCGTTCTTTGTATCTTGCGTTACACCATCCAAGGCGTCGGATTCACCAAGCTGGCTCTGTTTTCGGGCGTATCCGAGATGATAGCCCGCACGCTCATGAGTATCTATGCCGTTCCGGTATGGAAATTTACAGCCGTCTGTTTCGGCGACCCGTCAGCGTGGATGGCTGCCGATCTCTTCCTCATTCCCGCCTACATATATGTATATAGTCGGCTAAAAAAGGAATTTGTTGTTCGCTAACAGCGTGCGTAGCATCTCCGTCTCGCTCTTTGTCAACTCCAGATGCCCCAGACCCCAACGATGTTTATCCAGATGATGAAAGTCAGACCCGGTATAGTCGTACATCCGGCTCTTCAGCAGATCGTGCGCCTTGACATACACCGGCTTCCCGTAAAATCCCGCCAGCGACAGATAATTCAGCTGGAACCGGTATCCTTTGGATTTCAGTAGCTCATAATCGTGCGGCATCATGTATACATACCGTTCCGGATGTGCAATGATCGGTGTATAACCTCTCAGCGTCAGTTCATACAGTATCTTCATCATCCCGGGCGGCGGCGACATATACGACGTCTCAACAAGCACCTGCCTGTCATAGCCCATCGTCAGCAATCCTTCTTCCACATGCGCGGCAAAACCTGCATCCAGCATGTATTCGGCAGCCAGCTTCACCGTCAGCTCTTGCGGTATCGACGGTTTAAACTCTTCGAATCGCTTCTCGAGCGAAGCGCGGGTGTTCGACAAATCCTCCATCACATGCGGTGTCAGAAAAAAACGGCTCACACCCATCTCGTGCAAGCCGCGAAACGCCGCCATTGAATCGGCGGCCGTTTGTATGCCATCATCCACGCCCGGCAGCAGATGGTTGTGAATATCAGCCGAATCTACCAGCAAGCCGGTTTCTATAATATGCCTTTTACGATTGAATATCGAAAACATTATATCTCCTTTTCATCTGTTGTATTCTCTTCCACCGGAGGTGTGTTTGCCTTCAGCCCTTTGTGATGTTTTTTCTTGTCATCGTTTCCATAGCCATAACCGTAACCATAACCATAACCGTAGCCATAACCATAACCGTAGCCATAACCATAACCGTAGCCATAACCCTTATGCGCAAATTTAACGCCATTAAGTATTAGGCTCAGATTATGGAACTTCTGTTGACGGTATAGCCTTTCCAAATCAGGCAATTGTCTTCTATCTAACAATCCGGCACGAATCACATAAATCGTCAGATCAGCCACACGGTTCACGATCGCCGCATCGGCAACCATCTCGCTGGGTACATTATCCAAAATTATATAGTCATAACGCTCCCTCAATATACCTATCAGCGTATCCAGATTCTCGCTCAGCAACAACTCTGCCGGATTTGGAGGAACCGGACCTGCATGAATAATATCCAATGACCCTTCCTGATATTCATTCTTTGTGATAATCTCCTCTACATTACCTATTTTTCCGGACAAATAGTTCGTTACGCCAATCCTCTTTATCCCTACATGTTCACTCAACGTTCCTTTACGTATATCCAGATCCACCAACACTACCTTCTTCTTTATCAAAACTAAGCTCATCGCCAGATTCATTGAAACGAATGTCTTCCCGGCACCCACATTAAATGAAGTGAGCATCACCACCTTCATATTCTTATCCTTGACACGCATAAAATCCATGTTCGACCGTACGATACGGAACGCCTCCGATATCGAGTCGCGTTTTCCTTCCCGAATCACAATATCGTCCGTGTTTTTCTTATCACGTTCCGGTATCTCCCCCAGGAACGGCACACTAAGCACGCCTTCTATATCTTTGCGCGAGCGCACCTTTGTGTTCAACGCCTCTAGCAGCCAGAACACGCCGCCCGGAAGCAGACATCCGATGATGAAGGCTGCAAGCATGATCATCGACGACTTGGGCGACACCGGCGCCTTGCTTCCCGTTGCCGGATCGATCACGCGGGCATCGCTCTCGGTGATCGCCTGCGAAAGGGCGTTCTCCTCCCGCTTGTTCAGCAGATACAGATACAGCTCTTCCTTGATCTTCTGCTGACGTTCTATCGACAGCACATGCTTCTGCTGCCCGGGCACCTCCGATATGCGCCTCGTTGTCTGTGCATTGCGCGCCTGTACATTCTTTGTCTGGATATTGAGGCTGACAATCAGGTTATCCATGGAGCGGATAATCGTCTGCCGCATCGCCTGAATCGACTTGTTCAGATCCATCACCACCGGGTTCCTGTCGCTGCTGCTGCTGATCAGCCGGTCGCGTTTAAGAAGCATCGTGTTATAATTCTCTATCTGCGTCTCGAGATTCGCATCCGCCGCCGAGATCCCCGTGTTCGCCGGAATCAGATCCGACTCCTTCGAAGGCGACGTCAGATAATCGCGTATATATTTGGCCAGTGCCAGTTGATTCTCAAGGCTCAGTCCCTCCTTGCCGAAATCGCTTGTCTGCTGCAGGTACATTCCCGTTTCCGAAACGATATCGGTCAGCTGGTTCTCTCGCTTGTACGATTCGATATCCGAATCCACATTGCCCAGTTCCTTCTCGATGATGATCAAACGATCGTTGATGAAGTTCGACGTGTTCACCATCACCTGATTCTTATCACTGATCACGCTCTCGTTGTACACCGCTATCAGCGTGTTCAGTATGTCTTCGGCTCTCGCTATCGACTGATCGCGTATCGTCAGGTTGATGATCGTCGCCGTCTTGCTGGCCAGCGCCGCCTGCAGCCCGCCGTTCAGTCCAAGCGCCACATTGTCGCGGTCGTTCTTTCTCACTGTGACCGGCATATCGTAATACTCATTGGTATAATATAAGGTCGGCGTCACGACCATCCGCCCCATGGGCAGCTTCACCGTGTCGTTCAGCGCCACCTTCCATATTCTCGTATCGTTCAGTCCTTCGCCTCTGAATCCGAAGACAGCCACCGAATGCTTGTCAATCGGCTTCACCTTCATCTCGAACGTCTGGTTCGGTTCGGCATCCGGAAACTCCACATGCACCGGCGCCTGCCTGTACAGCTCCACCGTGCGCAGGCCTTTCTTCATCGTGTAGCTCACATCCAGCTTCAACCGTTTCACCACGTTCTGCATCAGATCCTTCGCCTGAAACTGCAGCACCACATTATCCACATTGTTCTTCACGTTGAACATCCCCAGATCCTGGAATGCCGCTGTCTCGCTCACGGCTCCGGATCCTTTAGAGTCGTCTTTAATCAGCACCGTTGCCGTACGCGTATATACCTTCGGCGACCACTCCAGATAGAGAAAGGCGATCGCGCAGCATACCACGACCGACAACATAAACCAGAACCAGTTCGCTCTGACGATTTGTAGGATATCCCCCAGATTCAATCCGCTCTCTTCTCGCTGTTGTTTTTCCAAATCCTGACTATTGTTAGATTCCATCCTGCATCAATTTTATTATTTAGACAATGTAACGATCACCGACACCAGCGATGCCAGTACCGACAACGACGCCAGCCATACGCTGGCCGAATTGTTCTGATTAATGCCGCTCTGTACGGCGCGCGTCTTATTCGGTTCCACATATACAATATCATTCTGTTGCAGATAGTAGCACGGCGATTTGAATATATCCGACGAGCGCAGGTCGTGATACAGGATCGTTCGTTTGCCGTCCTTCTCGCGGATCACAGCCACGCGGTCGCGTCGTCCGTAGATCGTCAGATCGCCCGCCATACTCAGCGCTTCGAGCAGCGTGATACGGTCGCCTGTGATGTTGAAGCTTCCCGGCCTCTGCACCTCGCCCATGACCGACACCTTGAAGTTCATAAACTGCACCGTCACCACCGGATCCTTTATATAGTTACCGTCTATCAGCTTCTGCTTGATCAGATCCGTCAGCTGCCGGCGCGTCATCCCTTCCACATGAAGCGTTCCCAGAATCGGGAAATCGATATCCCCGTTCGTGTTAACCAGATATCCAAGCACCCGTTGTTGAGATCCTCCGGAAATAGCACCACCCACCTGATAGGTCACCACCGGCATATTGAACGGCAGTGCCAGTTCCTCATCCTTACAGTTCACCATGATCGACAACATATCGTCGCCGTGAATGATCACTTCATATTTCTGTTCTATCTGTTGTTCCTTTAATGGATCCACATCCTGCAGATACAAAATCTCTTTCGGCGACGTACACGCCGTCAACGCCACCACCATACCGGCCACCAGCCATTTAAAATACTTCTTTATCATAATTTAAAACGATACATCCTATTAATAATAAGTTACAAAAATAATACAACTATAGCTGACTGCAAAACAATTGAACATTTTTATTTTACGTCCTCTCTGCCGTACGGATCAATCACGTTCGTTATCAAACCATTACCTACCAATGCCATAACCGTATCATTCATTTGATAAAAATGTTCAACACTCATACCTTTCTTCCACTCCTGCCTAACAGTCTTTCTTATTAATTACAAAATTATTCCATCGACAAAAAAGATTACCTGAATATTCTTGTAAATATTTGAAAAACTTTCAAAAGTCTATATACTCAAACAAAAAAGTACATACTTTCATATCTTAAAAGTATATACTTTCATACCCTAAGAGTATATACATCCGTACACAAAAGTATATACTTTTTTTTTAAACTGTCTATAGATACATGCGGATTATAAGATTCTTCCTGTCCATAAAGTTTTTCAATCGTGCCACACCCTCTTCCAAGCAAGCTTTTTTCCTCGAAAGATTTCAGCAACGAGTCTGCAATAAATCTGTTACCGATCTGCTGTTAACATACATCAACACTACAACCGGTCTGCACCTTAAATAATCATACATTATATTCATCTTTTTATAATAATATATTTATTGTAGAAATGAAGTTTTTTCAAATCTCTTGATAGAAAAAAGGGAAAGATTCAGGCAAGCCGGTTTCTTCGATAGACATACTCTTTTGCTTTTCGCTTCTCTTCCGCAAGATATTTCATTTTCACCTTCACCTTGTCGTTAAGGCTTATTTCGACAAGATCCTCGAGTGTCAGTTTGAAGGAGACATAGAAACCGCGCGAATGGTCGCTGTAAAGTTTCAATCCCCAACTCGTCTGCAATTTATACAGCATCTTGTCCATCTGATAACGCCCCGAAAGAAGCGTTCTCATTTCGACGGACTTATCTGAATATTCCGGCATAAAGCCCTGTTTCACTGCCCACGCACGCAGATCGCGCTTTTCGATTCTGACAGGCTCCGTATGCGAAACCGATAATTCACCCGATGCCACAGCCTCTTCAATCTGCTTCATCGTCACCTTTCCACCGTTCCAGTTCACATACGCAACCCCATTCCTGATATTAAAAATATCTGTTGCCTCATATGTATCATGATCGATCCCCTGATTTCCAAACATCCTTTCGAGGATAAACGCCTTGTTCGTCTTCGCATATTTTTTATTGCCGATGATGCTTTTTATCGCACAGAATCCCAGCAGGCAAGCCACTTCAAAATCGGTCTTACTATTAAAATAGAAATCTCTTATCACATTTATACTCACATTGATATAAGGAGATGTCGGAGTACGCCTGATTATTTCTTCAGCAAAGTCTATATGAACATCCGGAGCGAATATATAATAGCCAAAGAAAGCGCAGGCCTCATCCATTCTTTCATAGATACTGCCATATTGAAGTTTCAAGGCCTGTTTATACGCGACAAAATTAATCACTCTCTTCAGCGTCTCTTTGACGTCGGTAAATACTTTCCACAATAAGGCTATGGGAAAATTCATGTAGCTGACCGTTCCTTCCATTTTAAAGCTTTGTATTAAGTGTTTTTGCAAAGATAACACAAGTCGAGAGCAGAACAAAACGAAAATACAAATTTTGAAGTGGCCAAGCAAAAACTACCCTAAGTAATGCCCAATACTAAATCTGTCATTTAAAGATAAGACTATTCGAAAAATTTATTTCTGCCTATAGACTTCTCTAAAGTTCTCAATTACGTAATCTAAATCCTCGTCTGTCATTTTTGTATTGAGTGGCAAAGTAACTTCATTTTGGAAGAAGTCATATGCATTAGGATAATCCTTAATATCAAAGCCTAAAGCTTTGTAAGCTGTCATCATTGGTAGTGGCTTATAATGGACATTACAAGCAATGCCGCGCTCAGCCATCTTAACAATAAAGTCATTGCGATACTGCATATTTTTGCCAAGTAGACGAACGATATAAAGATGTCCGCTTCCAGCATGATCTTCACTATAATGATTTAAAACCTGAACGCCAAGATCCTTTAGGCCCTCATCGTAACGTTTAATCATTTCGCGTCGACGGGCTAACATACCGGCATAACGTTTCTGCTGAACCAATCCTAATGCAGCCATAATATCCGTCATATTACATTTGTACCATGTACCAATGATATCATACTCCCATGTACCTATTTTCGTTTTTGCCAAAGCATCTTTGTTCTGACCATGAAGACTAAGCAACTGATACTGCTTGTAAAGAGCCTCATTATTTATCCCGGGAATATTACGCCAGGTAGCTGCACCGCCTTCAGCAGTTGTAAAATTTTTAACTGCATGAAATGAAAAGCATGTAAAATCTGCAATCTCGCCGCACATCTTTCCATACCATTGTGCTCCATAAGCATGAGCACCATCAGCCATTACTATCACACGACCGAATGCTTTCTGAATATCGTTCACAGGATGAAAAAAACACTTTCTACTTTCAATAGTAGCAAATATCTTATCATAATCACAAACGATACCACCAAGATCAACGGGCACAATCACCTTTGTTTTCTCGGTGATAGCCATGGCCATCTTATCATAGTTCATCTCCTGACAACCAGGTTGAATATCCACTAATTTGACAGTCGCACCCACATGAATAGCAGCTGAAGCAGATGCAGTATATGTATAAGCAGAAGTAATCACTTCATCACCTTTACCAACACCAAGTACACGCAGTGTCATCTCCATAGCTGCTGTAGCAGAATTCAAACAAACAGCCTTATCGGTATGGCAAAACTCAGCAATTTCTTTCTCAAATTGTTTTGTTCTTGGTCCAGTCGTTATCCATCCGGAAAGAATCGCCTTTCTTACCTCTTCAGCCTCAACTTCTGTCATATCAGGAGGTGAAAAAGGAATATTTCTTAATTTCATTGTCATGTTGTTCTTTCTATGTTTAGAAACTAATAATCAATTCATATAGAGGATATAGTCTTAAAGATTATCTTAAAATATTCTCCAAGCGATTGTTTTTCTATCCATATCATATTCAATTTGATTTTATCAGGAACAATCTTCTCAACATAATCCTTATCAGGATCAGTGGATTTACCAAGAATGACATTTTCGTCGATATAGTTTATTGAAGCCCAATCTGTGATTCCTGGTCTGACACTCAATACTTTCATTTGCTCTGGATTGTACTTGTCTACATACTTTCGGACTTCTGGTCTTGGTCCAACCAATGACATATCACCAATAAGTACATTCCATAACTGTGGAAGTTCATCTATCTTATATTTTCTTATAATAAATCCAATCTTAGTTATTCTAGGATCACGTTCTCCAACAGTAATTAGACCTTTTTTATCCGCCCCTGTTCTCATGGACCGGAATTTCCATAATTTGAAGCTTTTATAATTTTTTCCCACTCTCGTCTGCGAATAGAATCCACCACTTTTGCTCTCACTACATATTAAGATATATACAACGAATAATAGTGGAGATAAAATCATCAGTCCGAAGAACGAAAAAATAATATCACAAAAACGTATCATACGAATTACCTAAATATTTTACGAGGACATTTCACCTCACTCATATCTATATACTGAACAACATTGTATAAGCATCCATTAATTTACAACTCCTTTCTCAGTTTATACATTCTACGGTTAGGATATGTCACAAAATCATACCAAATCTTGTAACCGTTACGTTGATAGAACTTTACCACTTCGTCATTTTCATTATAATCAGTGGTTAGTGTCAAAATTCTACAACCTTTTTCTCTGCAATAGTTTTCTATTGCATTAAGGAGCATACCGCCAACACCTTTTCCTTGAAAATTTAGATCTACACCAATAGATGCTAATTCCGCATAGTTGCCATCATCATGATTGGAATCTTCTTTTTCAAGATTTCTTCGCAATCTTAATAAAGCTTTTGGCCTTGTAAACAACAACTTTAAACCAATCAAGCAAAAATCGAGGAGATTTTCTTTGATTATTTTAGTATTGAATCCACTACAGTTCAATGAACCAGAACAAAATCCTATAAGTTTATACTTATCAAAGCAACCCAACAAAATTCCATCTTTATGGTTCAGTACAGATTTATAATAAAGAGATAAGAAACCATCTCCAAGTTCAGTAAGAAAAAATCCTTTAAAAGCAGATTTGTGAATCCATACTACTTCTTTTATTTCTTTATTATGAATATCCAATACGTCCATAAAGCTATTTCTCGTTTAAATTTCTAATTAAATAGTTCTATAAGTTTATCAGTTAGAACTTTATAATCAAACAACTTGGCTGTTTCAACATTATTTCTTGAAATCTCATTATATTTTTCTGGAGGCAAATTCAATAATGTAGAAATTGCATCGGCATATTCTTTAGATGACTGAAATTCTTTTGATATTCCCAATCCATACTTTTTGATTGGACAAAACATCATATTTATATTACAGCAAATAGGCTTTCCGCTTGCCATATATTGAAACATTTTACTTTGGCTACCACCATAATGTCCAAAACCTTGTTGTTTATAGTTCAATATGTTCACAGTACTACAAGATAAAATATATGGAACATATTTAGGATCAACCCATTTTTCACAAAAACAAACATTGGAAATATTATTCTCTTTACAATATCTTTCCAATTGTTCTCTTTCACTCCCATCTCCAAAAATTAAAAACTTCACGTCTTTTAAATATGAAAGTAATCGAGCAGCATCTATTAATAATTGAATATTGTTCGCCAAACGAACTGAACCAATATAAATAACCCGCCTGATGCTAGAATCTTTTAGAAGAGGATTTGATAATTTATATAAATCCTTGAAATTATTAAAATCTTCCAAATCTACTCCATTGTTTAAATAATGGACTTTCGACAAATCAATTGGTCCACCTTGTTCTTTGTTCCATTTTTTATCAATCAAATATTGGCTTCCACCTTCCATTGAAAATACAAGTTCATCACATCTACTATACAGCCACTTTTCTGCTTGATATGCAAATTTCATCATAACATTTTTTCTACTCATCAAACCTTCTTCAGCAAAAGATTCTGGCCACAAATCAAGTACTTCTACTATATATTGTGCTTCAAATTTCTTTGCTAGATAATACAATATATTTCCAAAAGGCACTGTTGCAGTTTGAATAATAATATCTGGTTTCTTAAATTTTTTAGCTATTTCCAAAGTTCTTATAGCAAATGCAATTGAACCAACTATCCGTTTAAATTTACTTTCTCCATAAATAGATGTTTTAATATGGACAAAATACAAATTTTCATATGAACATTCCTTGTATTTTGAATTATCTGTTATAAGATTGATATTGAAATTATGTAATACACTTGACGCAAATATCCTAACATCATAACCAGACAACGAAAGATATTGGGCAAATTTTATAGTACGCAACCTTGATTCATATTGCGGTGGCATTGCATACTGATTAATGAGCCAAACTGTTTTCATTTCATTTCACCATTTATTAAGCATGTCAGTCACATATTTTACCTCTTCATCTTCTAATATTTGACTCATTGGTAAACTTAGCTCCTCGTTGTGTATTTTCTCAGTAATTGGAAAAGAAAGTTCATTCCATCCCTTATAACATTCTTGTTTATGAGGTGGAATAGGATAATGGATATTTGTTTGGACACCATTTTTTTCCAAATATTCTTTTAGTTCATCACGTCTATTACAACGGATTGCAAAAATATGAAATACGTTTGCATCCCAGTCATTTACCAGAGGAGTGATTATATTCGGATTAGTTATATAGTCAATATAATATTTTGCCACCTGCTTACGAAGGGCATTATCCTCATCCAAATGTCTAAGTTTTATATCAAGAATAGCTGCTTGAATATCATCTAAACGACTGTTTCGACCTATATATTTAGCGACATATTTTTTTGAAAACCCATAGTTAGCTAAAGACCTAACCACCGCTGCTAATTCTTCATCATTAGTTGTAACTGCACCTGCATCACCTAAAGCGCCAAGATTTTTACCAGGATAAAAACTATGACCAGATGCATCGCCTAAGGAACCAGTGAGTTTATTATTGAATTTACACCCGTGCGCCTGAGCATTATCTTCGACTAACTTAAGATTGTATTTCTTACAAATTTCACCAATTTTATTTGTATAAGCACACTGACCATAAAGATGAACAATAAGAATCGCTTTTGTTCTTTTTGTAATGGCAACCTCAATCTTGGAATCATCAATCTCGTATGTATTAATGTCTGGTTCAACCAAGACTGCTTTGAGTCCATTTTCAGTGATTGCTAAAACTGACGCTATAAATGTATTTGCTGGAACAATCACCTCATCTCCGCATTTCATAATTTTCATTTCTATATAAGCTCTAAAAATCATAGATAATGCTTCCAATCCGTTTCCACAACCTACACAAAATTTTGTTCCTATATATTTTGCATAGTCTACTTCAAATCGATCATTTGGTTCGCCTTGTAAATACCATCCAGAATCAATAACTTTACACACAGCCTCGTGAATCTCTTCAGAGTACTTGTCTGTGATTTTTTTTAGTTCTAAAAATTTAATCATATTATTAAAATATTAATATTGTTCCACCCCAGGAGTAACCTACTCCAAAACCGGTAATCATCACCTTCATACCATCCTGAATAATGTTTCGATTCAAAGATTCCTTTAAACCTATGAGAACGGTGGAGGAAACAGTATTCCCGGTTTGCTCCAAATTAATATAAAACTTTTCTTTAGGAATAAGACAAACTTTTCTAATTGTTTGGAGCATGAACTTGTTGGCTTGGTGAAAAATGAAATAATCAACAAATTCTTTTTTCAATACGTTTTTCTGTAATACATCATTCATCATTGCAGGGACAGCATCCAGAGTAAAATTAAAAATTTCACTGCCATTCATGTATAGATAGTCTGAAGATTGAATGTGCCCCTCTTCATCTATTGCTAAATCATTTTTTTTGTCTTGATTTCTTGAACATCCTGATTTTACAATCAGATTTTCAGCCCCTCGCCCGTCTGTGCCAAATGAAAAATTCCCAATTTCAGCAAATCCATCTGTGGATATCAAGCAGGCAGCAGCACCGTCTCCAAAAATGGAACGATTGCCTTTGTCTTTGGGATGTATATATTTATTGTATGTTTCAGAAGTGAGAAGCAGAATGTTTTTTGCAATCCTTGCAGAAATAAATCCTTTGGCCATGGCAAGCCCATAAATACAACCAGAACATCCAAGATCATAATCATAAGCTCCAGCAGATGTTGGAATTCCTAAACGATTCTGTAAAATACAAGCGGTGGAAGGAAGATGATAATCAGGACTTTGTGTGCATAGAAGAAGAAAATCAATATCTTTTGGAGATATATGATATTCATCAAATAGCTTCAATGCAGCTTTCTCGGCCATATCTCCAGCTGTCTCATCCGCTGCTGCTAAATGCCGTTCTAATACTCCGACCTTTTTGGTTACCTTCTCCGCATCCCATTCGGGAAAATCCTTAACCAACTCTTCATTAGTTTCAACCTTTTTAGGCAGATAATAGGAAATAGCTTTTATATAGGCATTCATACAACTAATCATACTAATATTCCTTCTCCCCCTCCTGTTATATCGATGCAACTTCCAGTCATCCATGAACTTGCATCAGATAAAAGATATACAACAAGATTCGCTATATCTTTAGGTTCTCCATATCTTTTAAGGGGATATTTTTTTTGCAATTTTTCTATGTCTTCTATATCCATCCCACTCTTCGCTATAAAATCAGTATTTACCACAGCTGGACAAATAGAGTTGACTCTTATTTTTCGAGGCGCTAATTCCAAACCCAAACATTTAGCATATGAGATGATAGCTCCTTTTGAGGAACTATATATAGCATTTCCTATACTTGGTAAACTAGCAGACCGAGAGGAAATGAATACAATGGACGCTGCTTTATTAATTTTCTTCTTCTGCAAAAGAATAGATTGCAAAAGAATGGGAGCTTTGACATTTGGCAATATAATTTTATCAATATCAGATTCCAAAATGTCTTTACATAATATTCGATTTCCAACACCAGCATTATGGACAATCCCATCTAACACATCCATTTCATCAACAAGTCTTATTCGCTCTTTTTCATTTGTTAAATCGGCTATGAACATTTTATGATGATCTCCTTTTAACATTGAAAATGTCTCTTGCAAAGCTAATTTATTCCTCCCTGTTATAACCAATGAGGCTCCCATTTCAGAGCATAGAATAGAAATGGCTCTTCCTATGCCAGAAGAGGCTCCTGTAACAAGAATAATTTTACTTGTTAAAATGTACGGATTATTCATATCAGAGTGAACAAACTAAATCATATAAATCCTTTACCGTTTCACATGAACGAATTTGTTTACCTGTAATAGTTTTACCATATTGAGTTTTTACCATTGCAATAACTGATAGAGTTGTCAGCGAACTCCATTCTTCTAAATCGCGAAAGATGGTATCTATCCTTATTTCTGAAGCATCAGTATCATCAAACTGATCAGCAAAATGATTAATAAAATCTTGTAAGTTCATACTAATTATTTTTTAAATTCAACAAATCAATTATATATATTTTTTTTTTAAAATATGAATTTTTATCTAATTGGAATAAATAATCCAAATCAGTTTCTCCTATTATTTTAGCTCCCATCATTTTATGAGTTCTTATCACTTGATAATTTTTCTTTCTCACATCAAAAACATCAAAATCTTTATTAAGATGTTCAAATAAAATATCACGTTCTAATAATAAGGTCGAAATCACTAAATCAACATCTAACCCTTGCTGACAAATCCAACTTCCACTAGTTGCTTCCTTATCTTTAATATTATAAATTCTATTTAAACCGATAAAGTTATTATTTTGAGAATAGATAAAATAATAATCTATACCTTGTAGTTCTCTATTTTTATAATTCATAATCCACTCAACTTGTTTAGATAAATCACTATCTGTGCTATGTAAGTATCTGCTTAACTTAGAATCGGTTCTCAATTTCAGTATAAATTCAGCATCACTTCCATTTACAAGACGTACATGAAGGCCATACTTGTCCATTTCAAAATTTGATGTTAACTTGTTCATTAAATCTTATATTTTAGAAATTCGTTATAATCACGAATATAATCATTTGCATCATATTTTTCAGAAGCCAATACTAAACATACGGACCCGGAAGAAAAATCATCAAGCGTTCTCCAAATTCCAGGGACGACTAACAAACCTTGATATGGTCTATTAAGATTAAATGTTCTTTTTACTTTTCCATCATTCAAAGTTACTGAGAAACTTCCACTTGCTGCAACTATCAGTTGTTTTAATTCTTTATGAGCATGTCCACCACGTGATTCTCCCCCTGGAACATCATATAGGAAATAAGTCCTTTTTACTGCAAAAGGGACAGTCTCATCATTTTGTACAACCGTTATATTTCCTTTTTTATGGTGATGCTTATCAAGCTCAATAATAGTGCAATCGTAAACGCTACTTGTTTTCATCTTTGTACAATTTAAAGGTGTTATAATCACAGATGTAATCATCAGGATTATATTTAGTAGATGATAAAATCAAAGCTAAAGAATTCGTTGAGAAATTATCCATCTCTCTCCACAGTCCTTTTGGCACATACAAACCATAATAAGAGCGATTTAATGAAAATGCCTGTTTTTCTTTACCGTTATCGAGAATTACATCGAAACTACCCGAAAGAGCTACAATGAATTCTTGATTTTCTTTATAAGCGTGTCCACCACGATGTTCACCTCCTGGAACATCATATATCCAATAAGTTCTCTGTATTTCAAAAGGGATGTGAGTAAATTGCTCAACAAACGATAGATTTCCCCTTGAATCTAAAAACTTCGGCAAATTGATAATTTTAGCTTCTAATGCTTTCATTTATATTGATTTCGTAATACTTTCTTTATGTATTGTAAAATGCTCATACAAAATAATCAGATGATACTTTATGAAATAAATAATAATTCGTTTATATGTAAACAGTCAAAACTGACGTGCCCCCTATAAAACAATGTTTAAAAGCAGGAATGTCGATTTTCATTAAAAATATTTTTGATTAAATTATTGTTTTAAGCCGATAGTTGTCGGCAAAAGATCCTCATAATCGGTTCTTCCGGAGGCAATGCTCTCAAAGAACTTCACAAAATAATCCTTCACTGATATGCATGCCAACTTGCATGATTCCACGAAGGTATGGTAAACAACAGACATGTCTGCTCCCTCATGACTTCCATAGAACATACTAACCTTACGGTTCGCAGATAAGCGGACGTATGCATCGTTCTGCAAGGCTATTGTCGATGGTATATCTGGTATCATTTCGATAAGCAAAAAGTTGTTTCCAATAATGGTCGAAGTAAGTTACTGCTTTCCACATTAAACTCTTCCGGGAGTCTTCCTCTTCTTTCATTTCTTTTATCGTAGCGTCCAGATATTCTCTTAAACCTGCCATTATCATTATTGTTTCCGATGACTGTCGTTTCTCCTTTATTTTTTCAGAGCTTAGCCTGTCTCGTTTGTAATCCTCTTCAAAAGCGTAGAGCCGGCCTATCAAATCTATAAACTTATCAGCCCTACTGTCTGAGCCCTGTTCTTGAGCATATTTAAATTTCGCCCGGGCATGAGCCATACAACTTAAATGTTCTATGTCCACCGTTCACCATATGTATTGTTTTTCTATTCTTTTACATAAAAACGAAGCCACTACCATCTTTCGGATTCATGTGATAAGAGTTCTTGATAATTTGGAGCAACTTATGATAACCAAAGCGCATATCTGTAACTCCCGGAATGAAGTAGAACTTATGATTTCCTGATACTGTCAGCATAAACTATCCCCCACACGTTTAAACCACGCCATTGCATGAGGTATATCCTTGACATTACCCATAATCTGCGTTCCGTCAGGAAAACGAACCGGAAGTTCTATACATCCAAAACTCTTCATCTTCTCGTTGAACTCCATATCATGAATACGCCGGTGCATTTTAGAATTCAGATCAAGTTGGTGCTTATAAAGTTCATAGGCCTCTTCAGACATAAGTACCTGTTTTTACCATCAGATGTATAAACTTCGAGAGTTGATTCAGCATGAGGATTAACCCGGTACTCTTTGGAAGGTATAGCCGTTAAAGTTGTAGCTTTTATGTTATCGGGCTTACCATCTATCTGCAGTTGATATACCCCATGGTGCATACTTTTGTACCATTTATAAAACTCATTATAGTTCACATTATTGCCCATGCAGAATTGTCCCATGGAAATGTTCCGAGGCGCTCCTTCTGCCTCGTACAACATCCAGAGACCCTCCAGTAATCTGTCTTTATCTTCTTTCATTTTGCGATATTTAAATTAGATTCGCAAAAATAGATATTATGAATTATTTCCACAAGACGTCTGTTTTGACTGCTTACATAACATCAAAACATAATTGACATCAAATTTCATCAATTTTGATCTATCATGCCCGATAAGAAATACTTCCTTCCTATACATGTATAATCGAAACCGTTTTGTTCCATCTCTGCGGGGTCGTAAAGATTTCGTCCGTCGATAATGATAGAGCCATTCATCGTTTTTTTTATTACGCCCCAGCTCGGCAGACGGAATTGTTTCCATTCGGTCAAAACCAACAGAGCATCGGCATCCAGTACAGCATCGTATATATCATTAGCATAGTCTACGGCATCTCCCAAACGGCGTTTGCACTCGGCCATGGCTACCGGATCATAGACTTTGACTTTACATCCTGCTTCAAGCAATAGTTTTATTGTGACCAGCGATGTGGCTTCCCGCATGTCGTCGGTTTCAGCCTTGAAAGCCAATCCCCAAAGGGCTATCTTCTTTCCTTTCAGATCGCCTTTATAATAAGCCGAGAGTTTGTCGAATAGTATCTCTTTCTGTTTCTGGTTTACCTCTTCAACGGCATTGAGGACTTTCATATCATAACCGTTCTTCTCGGCTGTCTTAATCAATGCTTTTACATCTTTAGGAAAACAGCTGCCGCCATACCCGCAACCGGCATAAAGGAATTTATTTCCAATACGGGAGTCTGTTCCGATTCCCTTGCGGACCATATTGACATCCGCTCCTATTCTTTCGCAAAGGTTGGCAATATCGTTCATGAAACTGATACGGGTGGCAAGCATCGAGTTTGCTGCGTACTTTATCATCTCAGCGGATGGTATGTCTGTAAAGATCAGTCTGTCACTGATAAACATGAAGGGACGATATAGCTGAGAGATCATTTCTTTGGCTCTCTCGCTTTCGGTTCCGACTACTACTCTGTCAGGACTCATAAAGTCCTTCACGGCTGTGCCTTCTTTCAAAAATTCCGGGTTGGATGCTACATCGAATGCGATCGTTTCACCTCGTTTATCCAGCTCTTTTTGAATAGCGGCTTTCACCTTCAGGGCTGTACCTACAGGAACAGTGGATTTTGTTACCAAAACCATATAGTGCTTCATGTTCTGACCGACAGTACGGGCTACTTGCAGTACATAGCTCAAATCGGCACTGCCATCTTCGTCCGGCGGTGTACCGACGGCACTGAATACGATCTCGACATCATCAAGTACGTCTGTCAGGTCTGTGGTGAAATGAAGTCGCCCTTCTTTGACATTACGGAGTACCATCTCATCCAGACCGGGTTCATAGATGGGTATCTCTCCATTCAAAAGTGAATTGATCTTTTCCTGATTGGTATCAACGCATGTTACGTTGACTCCCATCTCAGCGAAACATGTTCCTGATACAAGTCCGACATAGCCTGTTCCGACTATTGCTATATTCATATCTTAAATTCTATTTATCGATTATTGGAATCGTTGGGGTTACTTTTCTCTTGATAGAAAAGTACCTTAAAAGATCAAGCTTTCATTTGTTACTTTTCTCTTACAAAAAAACTATTTTAAAAGTGCAATTTCTTCTATTACTTTTCTCTTGCAAAAAAAGTAACCAAAAGTGCAAGGCTGTATCTGCTTCGCTACTTCGGATCTCATTTCGCGCAAAAATCTGAAACTCGCTTCGCTCTGACAGCAGATTTTTCTAATCGCTTCATTTTGATCCTTCGTTTTTCGCTCACCAGATAAGGCCGGTCAATAATACATCTGCTTGTACTCTCTTAACGCTCACCAGATAAGGCCTATCAATAATACAGAGTTTTTTTTGAAAATCAGTTATTACTTTTCTCTTGATAGAAAAGTAACCCAAAGATCAAGGCTTAATCTGCTTCGCGACTCCAGATCTCATTTCGCTCAAAAATCTGAAACTCGCTTCGCTCTAACAACAGATTTTTTTAATCGCTTCATTTTGATCCTTCGTTTATCGCTCATCAGATAAGGCCATTCCTAAAAGGATATTTTCTAACGTTTGCATCTACCAGCAGATTTTTTTAATCGCTTCATCTTGATCCTTCGTTTATCGCTCACCAGATGAGGCCGATCAACATTAGATGAAACCGTCTTTATTTCTTATAATCGACCGTCGATGAGGGTTCGATCGAGAAAGGCTTTGACATCGTATATGACGTGCTGCGGCTTTAATAGCGTTGCAATATCTAATGCATTGAACTTGTCGTGGGCTACGGCCAGAATGGCGGCATCAAAGGTTTTCCCTACAGGAAGCTCGTTCGTGACGTCAATGCCGTACTCGCGCTTGACGATAGCCGGATCGGCCCAGGGATCGTAAACGGTGATACGGAGGTTATACTGGTGCAAGGCTTTATAGATATCTATGACTTTGGTGTTGCGTACGTCGGGACAGTTTTCTTTAAAGGTGAATCCGAGGATGAGCATCTCCGACGCGATGACTTGAATGCCTTTCTTCAGCATCAGCTTGATGGTCTGATCGGCTACGTACTCGCCCATGCCATCGTTCATGCGACGGCCGGCAAGGATGATCTCTGGATGATAACCGTGACGCTCGGCGCACTGCGCCAGATAATAGGGATCGACGCCGATACAGTGACCGCCGACGAGTCCGGGCTTGAACGGCAAGAAGTTCCATTTCGTGGAAGCGGCTGCCAGCACGTCCTCGGTATCAATGCCGAGCTTGCTGAATATCTTGGACAGCTCGTTGACGAACGCGATATTGATGTCGCGCTGCGAGTTCTCGATGACTTTGGCGGCTTCGGCGACACGGATGCTCGGTGCGAGATGGGTGCCGGCTTCGATAACGGAAGCGTAAACGTTATTAACGATCTTGCCGATTTCAGGGGTCGAACCGGAAGTGACTTTCCGGATCTTCTCAACGGTATGCAGTTTATCACCGGGATTGATGCGCTCAGGCGAATAACCGGCGAAAAAGTCTACGTTATATTTCATACCGGACACCTGCTCGACAACGGGAATGCACTCGTCCTCGGTAACGCCGGGATAAACGGTCGACTCATAAACAACGATATCGCCTTTACTAATGACCTTGCCCACCACTTCACTCGCGCCATAGAGCGGAGAAAGATCAGGATTATTGTTTTTGTCGACAGGCGTTGGAACGGCAACAACATAGAAGTTGCAGTCGCGGATGGCTTCGAGATCGGCCGTGCAGACGAATCCATGGCGGATAGCGCCCTGCAACAAATCGTCGCTCACTTCGAGCGTCGCATCATGACCTGCCATCAGAGCCTCAACGCGCGACTTATTCATATCGTAACCGATGGTCTGATACCGGGTGGAAAACAGTCTGGCCAGCGGCAATCCGACGTAGCCCAGACCTATAACGGCAATCTTCATCTCTTTCATTAAAACCATAAAACGATGACGATCAAAAGACGATCATCATCCAACGTTTGCTGCTATTTTTGTTTGTTCCAATTCCTTATCTACCGTTTCGTATTCGGAATTGTTGCTCTTGAACTCGGGAACAATCAGTTTCATCATCCGCACCGTCTCGTACTTGTCAAAGTCGAGGGCGGCTTTCGTCAGATGCTGCACCACCGTAGCGATATCGTCGTAGTCGAACTCGCGTATCGGCGCACGGTAAATACGTCCGTTGGAGGTAGGATAGGTGTCGGCCTCATGAATCAGCAGCTCCTCATAGAGTTTCTCGCCGGGACGCAACCCGGTATATATGATTTTAATATCTTCGTCCGGAACAAGCCCCGACAGCTCAATCATCCGTCGCGCCAGATCGGCGATCTTCACCTGATCACCCATATCGAATACGAATATATCGTTGCCTTTGCCCATAAATGAAGCCTCGAGTACCAACCGACAAGCTTCGGGAATGGTCATAAAATAGCGGATGATATCGGGATCGGTCACCGTGAGCGGTCCGCCTTTGGCCAGCTGCTCGCGAAAACGGGGAATAACGGAACCGTTGCTTCCCAGCACATTGCCGAAACGGGTCGTGATGAAATGGGTCTTTCCGGGATGACGGCCGCGCGAGATCGCCAGACCCAGACTCTGGATGTACATCTCGGCAAGACGTTTCGAAGCGCCCATGACGTTCGTGGGATTGACCGCCTTATCGGTTGAGATCATCACAAATTTTTCGACATCATACTTGACGGATATATCCGCCAGTATATGCGTGCCGTAAACATTGGTATATACGGCTTCGCAGGGGTTCTCCTCCATCAGCGGCACGTGCTTGTAGGCGGCTGCGTGAAACAGATACTGCGGATGATACTGACTGAACACATCTTCGACGCGCGTCTTCATACGGATATCGCCGACGATCGGTACGAAGTTGACATCGGGAAAAGTTTCTTCAAGCTCGAGGCGGATATTATGCATCGGCGTCTCGGCGCTGTCGAAAAGGATCAGCTGCTTCAGGTCGAAATGACACAACTGACGACAGATCTCACTGCCGATGGATCCGGCGGCACCCGTCACCATCACGACCTTACCTTTCAAGGCATTGCCGATCTCACCCAGATTGATCTGAATCTCCTCGCGACCCAGCAGATCGTCGATATGAACTTCCGGCAGATGACGGAAACTGAATGAGGCGTCTTTGATCTCATCAATAGCCGACGGCATCATCAGCATGCGGATCTTCAGCTGCTCGCAATAGCGGACAAGACGCTCGCTCTCTTTGCGCAGGTCTTTGCGGTTGAGAAAAAGTATGGCTTTGATATTGCGGCGAACAGCCAGTGTGCTGATATCCGCCTTCTCTTTGAATGCGTATACGGTATAACCGGCTATGCGAAACTCGCTCTGCGTGGCGCGATACTGAAGAAACCCGTCGACATGATACATGCCGGACTTATCGTGAATGGTATAAACGGCATAAGGAAGATTCTGCTTGTCGACACTATATATAAGTACGCGGCAATCGGCCGCCGAAGCCATCATATTCATGATATAGCGGTAGGTCACAATCAATACGGTACGTACAAAAGTGAGCAGGGAAAAAGTAAGGATCAGATCGATGATCAGGGCGCTCACCAGAATCTTCACGGGAAGATGAACAATCAAAAATGCGACGGGAATGAAAAGAATGATTTTTATCAGGGAAGCAATGGCTATACGACCGGTCTCGGTGTACGCGGAATGGCGGATCACACCCTTATAGGTACGACAAACCAGAAAGCTGAGCGCACTGCAGAACAGAGAGCACAAACATACTTCAATAAAAGTGGTAAGAGGACAGCTTATGTTATGAACATAAGAAATCAGCCTGACAACCAAAGCGGTTGACAGTAAGGAAAATAATAAGTCGTTAAAAAAGATTAACCATCTATTCAGGAACCTGAGGACGGTCAAACGCGCTAATAATTTGTGTAACCCTGTAACAATCATGATATATATTAATAAACTTCACGGCATAAAAACAGTTCTTTAAGGCGCACCACGGTTCGTCAGTCCCATAGAATCCTGACGAACGCATATACAACTTTGTTCCCTATTTTTTAGTAGTGCAAAGATAAAGAAAAATATATATAAATATTATTCAAAATGATTCTGTTTTCCATTTTTAGCACATCACTTTTTAAATTAACATTCATATGGGCTGACAATATATACTCAATAACATTTTCTCTCAGGACAAATGGCATTCCGCGATACTTTTGAAGCCATTCAGAAACTCGCGTACGGGCAGTCTTTTCTTCCCGGAAAGCTGCAGGGAAAGCAGGCGAACAAATCCATCAGCGACAGCCACATCGATATAACTCTTTTCGTCTGAGCAAATTGTTCCTGCCGGCAAATGATGAACGGAGGGACGTTTCTCCGTGCTGTATATCTTCAGCATGGCAGGTGTTCCTTCAGGGGAAACAAGCTCGGTCCATGCAGCGGGACAGGGAGAGAGTCCGCGGACAAAATTAAAGATTTTTATCATAGGCTGATTCCAGTCTATACGACAGGTTTCCTTGAAAATCTTCGGGGCAGGGCGGAGCTGCGAAACCTCCTTGCCGAACTGTTCCTGCGGAATGGCATTGACGCGGCCGGCAAGGATGAGATCGACGGTGTCGAGCAGCAGCGAAGCGCCCGTCTTCATCAGGGCGTCGTGAACGGTACCGGCATCGTCGGTTTCGGCTATCGGCAGACGACGCTGAAGGATGATCTTGCCGGTATCGATCTCATGCGTAAGGAAAAAAGTGGTGACGCCCGTTTCGGTATCGCCGTTGATCACCGCCCAGTTGATTGGAGCCGCGCCGCGATAATCGGGAAGCAGCGAGGCATGCAGATTGAAGGTGCCCAGCCGCGGCATGTTCCACACCACTTCGGGAAGCATGCGGAAAGCGACGACGATCTGAAGATCGGCGTTCAGCGAGCGCAGCTCGGCCAGGAACGCCTCATCCTTGAGCTTCTCGGGCTGAAGGACGCGGAGGCCTTTGCTGACGGCGTACTGCTTCACGGGTGAAGCCTGAAGGACACTGCCATGACGACCGACCGGCTTGTCGGGCATCGTGATCACACCTACTACATGGTAACCGCCCTCAACCAGGGCGCGGAGACTCTCAACAGCGAAGTCGGGAGTGCCCATATACACGATTCGTAAATCTGCTTTATCCATTGTTTAATCTCCTGAAAAATTATCTACCAATACTTTGCGATATGAATTGAATATTTCCGACTTCGACATGAAACCTACATAACGATCCTCTTCATCGATCACGGGAAGATTCCAGGCTTTCGTATCGTCGAACACGCGCATGATCTGTTCCATCGTCATCCCGATACGGATCTTCGCCGGAGCGGAGACCATGAATTTCGATACATGGAACCGACTGTACAGTTCGGGGCGGAACATGATGTTGCGGATATTATCCAGCAGCACGAGTCCGAGCAAAACGCCCTTTTCATCGATCACGGGGAAGGTATTTCGTCCGCTGCGTGCAATGACTTTCACCATATCGCCCAGCAACATATCGGGAGAGACGGTGACGAAATCGCGCTCGATGATCGTATCGATATTGAGCAGGGTCAAAACAGCGCGGTCTTTATGATGCGTAAGCAGTTCGCCTTTCTTCGCCAGACGCATCGAATAGATGCTGTGAGGCTCGAAAACGATGATGGTCAGGTACGAACTGATGGCCACGATCATCAGCGGAAGAAACAGGTTGTAACCGCCTGTAAGCTCGGCGATAAGAAATACGCCCGTGAGCGGCGCATGCATCACGCCCGCCATCACGCCCGCCATGCCCAGAAGGGCGAAGTTCTTCTCGGAGAGATAGGTTGTGAACGGGAAGAAATTGGACACGTGCGAGAAGACGAACCCGGCGATGCATCCCAGATAGAGGCTCGGTGCGAAGATACCGCCGCAACCGCCGCCGGCATTGGTGGCGCTGGAAGCGAAAACCTTCGTCAGCAGGATGAGTCCCAGAAAAACAATCAGTCCCCAATAGTTATTATTCCAGTCTTTGAACAGACTGTTCGTCATCATTTGCGTAATATCTCCGTTAAGCAGCGAACCGATCGTGTCGTAGCCTTCGCCGTAGAGCGGCGGGAAAAGGAATATCAGGATACTGAGCATCACGCCCGCGACAAGGAACTTTTTCCAATAAGCGTTGAGATGCGAATACATCCCTTCGACATTGTTCATCACGCGCGTGAAATAGAGCGAGACGAGCCCGCAGAAGATGCCCAGAAGAAGCACATAGGGAATGCGCTGCATCTCGAACACTTCGGTCTGCGAGAACTGGAACATCGCCTGTGTGCCGGTGACGATATACGAGAGCGTGGCGGCCGTGACCGACGAGATGAGCAGCGGCATCACCGACGTCATCGTCAGATCGAGCATCAGCACTTCGATGACGAACACGAGTCCGGCTATCGGCGCCTTGAATATGCCGGCGATAGCGCCGGCGGCGCCGCATCCGACGAGCAGCATCAGCGTCTTCTGCTCCAGATGGAACATCCGGCCGAGATTGGAACCGATAGCCGCGCCGGTAAGCACCATCGGCGCTTCGGCTCCGACAGATCCGCCGAAACCGATCGTCACGGAACTGGCGGCAATGGAACTCCAGACGTTGTGAGGCTTGATGCGGCTTTTACGCTGAGAGATGGCAAAAAGAATCTTCGTGACGCCATGGCTTATATCATCGCGGACAATATATTTGACAAACAAACCCGCCACAAGAATACCCACCACAGGATAGATGAGATAAAGATAGTTGACGCCCACCTCGTTGAATCCGCCCGTGAGCAGATGCTGGATCGTTGCAATAAGCCACTTCAGGATCAATGCCGAAGCGGCTGTGAGTATGCCTACCAGGAAACTGATAATCAGAATAAGATGCTTTTCCTTGATATGTTTCTCACGCCACAATAAAAAATTTGAAAATATACCTTCGTCTTTCATTCTATCAAATACCTTTACCGGTTACTACTGTTTTAACCGTATATATTAAAATGGTCAGATCAAGCGCCAGCGACATGTTCTCATAATAGAGCATATCGTATTCGAGCCGCTCGATCATCTGATCGACATCACCGGCATAACCGTATTTCACCATCCCGAGCGATGTGATGCCCGGACGCACATTGTGCAGCAGGTAATAATACGGCGCACGCTTGACAATCTGTTCGATATAATATCGTCGTTCGGGCCGCGGACCGACGATCGACATGTCGCCCTTAAGCACATTCCAGAACTGCGGAAGCTCGTCGAGACGATATTTGCGCATGATACGCCCGAAAGGCGTGATGCGTTCGTCGTCGCCGGAAGCCAGCAGCGGACCGGAAGATTCGGCATCGGTGTACATCGTACGAAACTTATACATTATGAATGGTTCTCCTCTGTAACCGACGCGTTCCTGCCGGAAGAACACCGGGCCGGGAGAACTGCCTTTCACACGCCAGGCAATCCATGCAAAAAGCGGCGAAAGCAAAACTAACGCCACGACAGAGAAGAGCTTGTCAAGAACGAGCTTGATATTCTTCTCGACCTGCGAAAAGTTGTTGTCGGTGACATCGACCAGCGGAATGCCGCGTATGGTACGGATCTTCACTTTCTGAAGCATGTTCAGACGATCGGCCATCACCTTCACCGGACATTTGTACCGATAAAGCGAATAGAGAATCGCAAGCAATGACTTATTGTCGTCAGTATCGGCGGCAAGCACGATTTCATCGACACTGCCACCGGCCATGATCGACGGGATGTCGCTGACGGAACCCAGTATACGGGTTTCGGGAACGGCAACAGTGAATGCGGGCGATTCGCGTACGAACCCGTAGATTGCATAACCCAGGCGGTAAAGACTGTCGCCCATACGGGAAGCCTTCGCTCCCGCCCCGATAATCAGCACATAACGCTCGCACCGACGCCGGACAATCTTTTGCAGATTATACTGCGTGATGAGCAGTCGCGGCACATAGGTGCAGAAAAACTGCAGGGCGAACAATCCGAAAAACAGCTGATAATAAACCCGGAAATTACGCGGGATATCGTCGAGAACGAGTCCGAAAAAGATGCAGACAACGCCGATCAGCACCGTGAGCAACGTCGTAAAAAACTCCGAAAGGCGAGACTTGCCGTATACCTTATTATAATAGCCGGACAGAAAATGAAGAACGAGCCAGAATAAAGGGATTATGAACTGCCCGGCAATGACCCACGGATAAGAAAGGTAGTCGCTGAATGAACTCGCTCCGGCATAAACGGCGAATACCGTAAATCGTAGCCAGTTAAACAACAACCAGGCCAAAGAGGCCGCAATGAAGTCTGATATAATATATTTGACTGCCGGACAGTGTCTGCGCATGCCTCAAATTATCTGATCACTTTTATAAGACCTCCTGCGCCCAGCTTCACGATACCGGAAGGTTTAGCCTGAGAGAAGTCGTCCTGACGGAATTTAACAATGTAGTCGACGCCGTTCCTGATCTCATCGGATACTTCGGAGTAATTCTTCGGAGAAGGAAATCCACTGACGTTGGCAGATGTTGAAACAAGAGGTTTGCGAAAACGTTCGCACAACTTGTGAGAGAACGTCTCGTTGGTGATGCGGATGCCTACGCTGCCGTCGTCGGCCAGCAAGTTTTTCGCCAGGTTTTTGGCATTAGGATAAATAATGGTCAGCGGCTTGTCGGCTACTTCAATCAAATCCCATGCAATATTCGGAATGTCAGAAACATACATATTAAGCTTCGCAGAGCTGTCGGTTAATACCAGCATCGCTTTGTTGTCGACACGATTTTTTAGCTCGTAAACTTTATGTACGGCTTTTTCGTCGGTGGCATCGCATCCTAATCCCCATATTGTATCTGTAGGATAAAGGATTATGCCACCAGCGTGAAGCACCTTAAGCGCTTCTTGAATATCATCATCCATTGTATTTTTTTTTGTTTTTCTCCGACAAATATACAAATGATTTATTGAAATTAAAAAAAATGCCGCCATTTATTCTTATTAAATCCATTTATATTTGCTAACTTTACGGATTGAAATATATTGCCGCGAAATTTTCGCACTAAAGACGATATGATCATGGAAAAGAAAAAGAAAAAAATAATATATAATGATTACAAAATGGAACTTTCGCACCCCAACAGAAGAAGAGTTACATAAAAGAGACATGCTGTCGGAGCAGTTGGACCTGAATCCGGTGATCAGCCTTTTACTTGTGCAACGCGGACTCTCTTCGGTTGAAAAGGTTAACGGATTCTTTAAACCCAGTCTGAGCGATCTGCATGATCCGTTTCTGATGCCCGACATGGACAAGGCGGTAAGACGGCTGAACAGAGCGCTGGGCAATAAAGAAAAGATATTAATTTACGGCGACTATGATGTTGACGGTACTACGGCTGTAGCGCTGGTATACAAGTATCTGCGACCCTATTCATCCACATTGGACTATTACATTCCCGACCGCTATGACGAGGGCTACGGCATATCGTACAAGAGCATCGACTACGCCAAAGAATGCGGCATAACGCTGGTGATCTCGCTCGATTGCGGGATCAAGGCGATAGAGAAGATCGAGTATGCCAAAACGATGGGTATCGATTTCATTATCTGCGACCATCACATGCCGGACGACACGCTGCCCGATGCAGTGGCGGTGCTTGATGCCAAACGGAAGGATTCGATCTATCCGTTCGAACATCTGTCGGGATGCGGCGTGGGATTCAAATTCATGCAGGCTTTTGCACGGAGCAACAACTTCCCGTCGAACAATCTGGAGAAAATGTTGGAGCTGACGGCCGTGAGCATCGCTTCGGATATCGTGCCGATACTGGGCGAGAACAGGATCCTGGCGTACTACGGACTGAAACAGCTGAACAGCAACCCGAGCCTGGGACTGCGGGGAATAATCGACGTATGCGGACTGGCGGGGAAAGAGATAAACATCAGCGATATCGTGTTCAAAATCGGTCCGCGGCTGAATGCTTCGGGACGAATGATGAACGGGAAAGAGGCGGTGGATCTGCTGCTGGCCAAAGACGAGACGGTGGCGCGCGAGAAGAGCGAGAACATCAACCAGTATAACGACGAACGGCGCGAACTGGACAAGAAGATCACCGACGAGGCGAATGCCATCATTGACGAAATTCCGAATATAGAAGACCAGAAAGCAATCGTTGTATACAATCCGGAGTGGCACAAAGGGGTTATCGGGATTGTCGCCTCGAGGCTGACGGAAAAGTATTACCGTCCGGCAGTGGTGCTGACCCGATCAGGCAAACTGATAACAGGTTCGGCACGCTCGATAAGCGGGTTTGATATTTATAAAGCCATAGAAGGATGCCGCGACCTGCTGGAGAATTTCGGGGGACATACGTATGCGGCGGGGTTGTCAATGAAGGAGAGCAATCTGAAGGCATTCACCGAGAGATTCTATAAGCTGGCTGCGGATGAAGTAACGCCCGATCAGCTGGTGCCGCAGATCGATATCGATGCGGTGCTCGATCTGAAAGAGATTACGCCGAAGTTTATGAGCGATATGAAGAAAATGAGTCCGTTCGGACCGGATAATCAGAAACCGGTGTTCTGCTCGCTGGATGTAAAAGACTACGGCACAAGCAAGCTGGTGGGAAAAGAGCTGGAACATCTGAAGCTGGAACTGATCGATGATCAGTCGAAAACACCGATACACGCCATCGCCTTCGGGATGTATCAGTATAATGACTACATCAAAAACATGAAGCCGTTTAACATCTGCTACACCATCGAAGAGAATATTTATAACGGCAACACCTCGTTGCAACTGCTGATAAAGGATATTAAAGAGAACGACATGTAAAAATACGTGATGGACGTTTTTCATCAAATTTTAGAGCAATACTGGGGCTATACGGAATTCCGGCCGTTGCAGGAAGATATCATCCATTCGATATACGAAGGGAAAGATACACTCGGACTGATGCCTACCGGGGGCGGTAAATCGCTCACGTTTCAAGTTCCGGCTATGGCGCAGGAAGGAATATGTATCGTCGTCACGCCGCTGATTGCGCTCATGCGCGACCAGGTGCAGAACCTGCGGCGTCAGGGAATCAAGGCGACGGCCGTCTATTCGGGCATGAGACGCGAAGAGATCATCAAAGAACTGGAGAATTGTATCTTCGGCGATTACAAGTTTCTGTATGTCTCGCCGGAACGGTTGGCGACGGAGATCTTCGTCTCAAAAATGCAGGCGATGAGCGTATGTATGCTGGTGGTCGACGAGAGTCACTGCATCTCGCAATGGGGTTACGATTTCCGGCCGGCGTACATGACGATTGCCGATATCAGGGAACACCTCCCGGGTGTTCCGGTGCTGGCGCTGACGGCTACAGCTACGTCCGAAGTGGTGGACGATATTCAGGATCGGCTGCATTTCAAGGAGAAGAATGTGTTTCGCAAAAGCTTCGTCAGGAAGAATCTGGCTTATATCGTCAGACGCACGGACGACAAGCTGAACATGCTGATATACATACTCGGCCGGGTGCCCGGAACGGCCATCGTATATGTGAGAAGCCGCAAACGCACGAAAGAGATTGCACAGGCACTGCAGCAGGCGGGAATAACGGCGGATTTCTATCATGCCGGACTGGAGCGGGTGTCAAAAGAGATGAAACAGAACCGCTGGAAAAGCGGCGAATGCCGGGTGATCGTGGCAACAAACGCCTTCGGTATGGGAATAGACAAGCCGGACGTCAGACTGGTGGTGCATATGGATATGCCCGGCTCGCTGGAAGAGTATTTTCAGGAAGCGGGACGAGGCGGACGCGACGGAGAGAAAGCGTATGCCGTGGCGCTTTGCGCCGACAGCGATCAGGCAACGCTCAAGAGGCGCATCGCCGAAGAGTTTCCGGAGAAAACGTTTATCGCGCATGTATACGAAGCGCTGGGGAACTATTATCAGATCGCGGTGGGCTTTGGTACGGATACGGTGCACGAGTTTTCACTGATAGACTTCTGTTCGACATACAAGCTGCCGATGATCCAGACGCATCATGCGCTGAAGCTGCTGGAACTGGCGGGTTACATTGAGTATACCGAAGAACAGGAGAACAATTCTAAACTGATGTTTATATGTTCGCGGGAAGATCTATATCAGAACAATCTGCCTGTAGAAAAAGGCGACGAAGTGATTCAGGCGCTGCTCCGTTCGTACACCGGGCTGTTTGCCGACTATGCTTACATCAATGAGAAAGCGATTGCGACGCGTCTGAACATCGACAGGAATGAACTCTATAACATCCTGATAACCTTATCGCAATATCGAATCATCAATTATATTCCATACAAGAAAACGCCGCTTATCGTATACACGCAGCGTCGCGAAGAACAAGAATTTCTGGTGATTCCGCGGAGTGTATACGAAGAGCGCAAAGAACGCTACGAGAAACGAATCGGACGCGTACTGGATTATATCAATAACACGCATATCTGCCGAAGCAGGATGCTCATCTCCTATTTCGGTGAGAAAGAGAGCAGCGACTGCGGATGCTGCGACGTTTGCGTGGCAAAGAACGGCTCCGGACTGAGCAACTACGACTACAACGCGATACGTAAGGCGGTGGAAGACAAACTGAAAGGACAACAACCGATGGCCGTGAAGGAGTTGGTGGAATCGCTGCCTTTTCAGAGAGAGAAATGCCTGACAGCGATCCGCTTTCTGGCGGATCACGATCCGGAATTTCATCTGGAGAACGAACAGCTGTCGGCTGTCACAAAGAACTGAGAAAAGCCGCTGCACTCTCGGCACAGTGTTCGCCATCGATAGCGGCGGAGACAATGCCTCCTGCATAGCCTGCTCCCTCGCCGCAGGGGAAAAGTCCCTGAACGGTAACATGTTGACAGGTATCTTTATCACGCAGAATACGGACTGGAGAAGAGGTCCGCGTCTCGACACCGATCATCAGGGCTTCGTTGGTCAGGAATCCCTGCGAGACTTTTCCAAAATAGGCGAATCCATCGCGCAGACGGCCGACAACGAACGGCGGCATCCAGAAATGCAACGGAGAGGAAACGACACCGGGCGTATACGATGAAACGGGCAATGAGGAAGAGAGCCTTTTGTTGACGAAATCGACCATACGCTGTGCCGGAGCAGTCTGTTTGCATCCCCCATTCTGCCAGCAGAGCTTCTCGAGCTGTTCCTGGAACTCCAGCAGCGACAAAGGCGAGTCTGAAGGAAAATCTTCAGGATGAACCTCGACAACCATTCCGGAATTGGCCCAACGCGAATTACGGTTGGATGGCGACATCCCGTTGACAACAACCTGCTCCGGTCCGCTGGCAGCCGGAACGACAAATCCGCCGGGGCACATACAGAAGGAATACACGCCGCGATCGGCAACCTGAGTGACAAAACTGTATTCGGCAGCAGGCAAAAAACGTCCGCGGCCTTCACGGCGGTGATACTGAATGCTGTCGATCAGCTCCTGCGGATGCTCGAGACGGACGCCGACAGCAAGCGCTTTGGCTTCAATAGGAATATGCTGCTGATAAAGATAGCGGTATACATCGCGTGCAGAATGACCGGTGGCCAGAATGACCGGACCGAAAAAGCTTTCGCCTGTATTCGTTTCGATGCCGGCGATGCAGTTCTCACGAATGATAAACCGATCCATACGCGTTTGAAAATGCACTTCGCCTCCGCAGGCAATAATCCGGTTCCGCATATTCTCGATGACACGGGGCAGTTTGTCGGTACCGATGTGCGGATGCGCATCCGATAGAATCGAGGTATCTGCACCAAACTGACAGAAAATATTCAAGATACGGTCCACCGAGCCGCGTTTCTTGCTGCGCGTATAAAGCTTGCCGTCGGAATAAGCACCGGCGCCGCCTTCGCCGAAACTGTAGTTCGACTCGCTGTTGACCTGCTGCTCGCGACTGATCAGGGCGATATCTTTCTTGCGATCGTGCACGTTCTTTCCGCGTTCGACGATGACCGGACGAAAACCTTGTTCAATCAGACGTAGCGCAGCAAAGAGTCCGCCAGGTCCGGCGCCTACGACGACAACGGTCTTCCCAGTCGAAACATCCTTGTAGTCAATAGTCTCATACGCATCTCCGTCAGGCATTTCATCGATGAAAACGCGTACTTTGACATTGACGTATATGATGCGTTGCCGCGCATCGACCGAACGTTTCAATACCCGTACGGCGTTTATATGCTGTATATCGTCACCCGTTTCGCGGGATATGGTCTTCTTTAGCGACTGTTCGTCGGCTGCCTCTTCGGGCAGGATGCGGAGTTGAAGTTCTTTGATCATAATTTCAATTTACTTTTTCAAAGGAATATAATAAACCAGGCCTCCCTGCAGACGGAGTCCGCTCCAGTCGGGACTGATAGCGGCTTTTTGCCCTTCTACGGAAAAACGTTTCGTGATATCATATTCGTAGCCGATATTTCCATTTAGAGAGAAGTTGCAGGTCAAACGAATTCTGAATCCCAGCGCCGGCTCCACAAAAAGATTGACGCCGCCGAGTGATTGCGATTTCGAATCCGAACCTTGCTCGGTCAATTTGATTCCTTCACTGTACTTTCCATGGTTGAAAACCGTTCCGGCGGAAAGTTGCAGATAAGGTGCGAATACCTCATTATTCAGATCGAACGAGGAGAAGCGATAGAAAACACCCGTCCGTAAGCCTTTGACACGGAACGTCATCTTATAATCGGCCGAATAATCGGCTACGCCCTTCTTTCCGGCCGTATTCATATAATCTATCAGCAATCCGGCCCGATGGAAACGCCCGAAAGTCATCCATCTCCCGCAGGCTCCAGTCGAGCACTGCCGTGCACAGCGCCCCGCTTTGGCTGAGGAACGCCACGTTGCCGGTGTGCGCCATCGTTGCGGCGAAGGTCGCATTCACGCCGGTCGGCGGGACCATCACACCCAGGCAATTCGGCCCGACAATGCGGATGCCCGCTTTCTTCGCTTCAACGAGCAAATCCTTCTCGAGCTGCTTGCCTTCCGGGCCAGCCTCTTTGAACCCGGCGGTGATCACCACCGCCGCCTTCACGCCCGCTTCGCCGCATTGGCGGATCACGCCGGGGACGAACTTCGGCGGCGTGGCAACGACGGCCAGATCGACCTGCGCAGGCACATCTTTGATAGTCGGGTAAGCTTTGACACCCAGCACGCTGGGACGTTTAGGGTTAACGGGGAAAACGGCTCCGCCGAACGGCGAGCTGATCAGATTCCACAGCGTGGTGCGTCCCACGCTGCCTGGGTTTTCTGTCGCCCCGATGACCGCGACGTTACGCGGCGTAAAAAACGGATCGAGGGGGCTGGCGCTTTGCTTCAGGATGTTGTGGGCCGATTCCGGCTTTGCGGTTGCAAGCGGTTTCATAGATCGGATTACCTCATTGGGAGTTCTTAAGAATCAACTCCGAATACACCCATTATCTCCCGTTATCCTGCGCACCTGCGTCCAGAATCAACGGCTGAGCGCCGCTTTGTGAAGGGAAAACACTAGTATTTAGATGTGGGCCTGCGCGGCGCGTTCCGGCGTGCGGAATCCGCCCCGCTTCGACGCCGTCTTTGAAAGATAAGAGCTTACCGAAGTGCCGCAGTGAAGCGCGGCGTTTCAGTACACAGCGGGCGCGCAACCGGGCCGGCGCATCTGGCAAAACTCATACACATTAAAACGGGGGTCGGCCTTCAGAAGCCCTTGAGGCCGTCTTCGAGCGTGGAATGTACCTCAAACACGGTAATCAGCCGTGTGACCTCGAGCACGTCGCGCACTTTTTGCGGCACGTTGCAGAGCCGGACCCCCGCGCCGACCTCGGAGGCATTGGTGAACAGGCCGACCAGTTCGCCGATGCCCGTGGAATCCACGTACTTTACGCCGTTCAGGTCGAGCAGAAGCTTCTTCGCGCCGTTACGCAGAGCATCCCGGAGCGCGTCGCGAAAATGGTTGGCCGTCTCGCCGATCTGAATCGGACCGGCGCAGGCGATCACCGTGACGTCGCCTTCCAATCTGGTCTCAATCTCCAAGGACATGCCCATCCCTCTCTCCGCTCCGCAATCCGCGACTCCTCATCCTACCTGAGACCAACGCGGGATTGAACGCTTTGTTCCGCTGCCATGGGGCTCATTGCGGCAGCACGTGCAGCCGTTCTTTCAGGATCTCCTGCAGCAGCGGCGTTTCGGGGAACGGATGGCCGGCGTACTGCCGGAAACCTTCGGCCGCGCCGATTCCGCCCAGCGCGCCACGGGCGCGGGACCACTGCTCCATGATTTCGAGATAGTTGTCCATGCCGTGCTGGCGGCGCAGCCAGGCGCGCTGCGTTGCATGGCAAGCGAGGGCCTGCCGCTTGATTGCGAGCTGCGATCCGATGTCGATCAGAAACTGCGGGCGCACCGCGCGATGCTCACGGTCGATACCCGCGGCGGGATCGACGAAATAAAGATGCGGGATCTTCTCCGTGGCGGGCGCGGGATCGTAGGCCGACGTGTCGTAATTCGGCGCGGGTGCGGCGAAGCAGGCGTCCTGCACCAGCCGGCTCGTGGCTTCGTGATCGCAATGATAGTCGTTCGGCGACGCCGTCAGGATCAGGTCCGGATGGAAACGGCGCACCAGCGCCGTGACGCGTCGGCGCGAAGCGTCGTCCACAAAAATGTTGACGTCGTGGAACCCGCCCCAGGCGTATTCCGCGCCGAGCGTGCGCGCGCCGGCCGCCGCCTCGGCCCGGCGCATCCGGCCCAGCTCTTCGGGCCCATATTCGGTGGATCCGCAATCGCCATCCGCGAGCGTGACGAACGTCAGACGATGGCCTGCCTGAGCGAGCAGGGCGAGAGTGCCGCCCGCGTACAATTCCAGATCGTCGGGATGAGCGTGAACCGCCAAAATTTGAAGAGGCATGGGAAAGATCGCTGCGCGACCTTACAGCGTATCGTGTTCGTGGACCTGCGGGCATTCGCAGCAGTCCGTGCAGCGATGGCACTTCTCGCACAAATGGTTCGCGCACACGTCCAGCGTGCACCACACGCAAATGTCGTGGGACGGCTCACCGCAGATGGAACACTTGAACGTCGGTTCCGTGGATGTTTGCGCTACTTTCTCGGGGAGTGTGGCTGAAGAATCTGAGTTCTGCACCGCTGTGCCTCTTTCTGAGCGACTTCCACTTCCTTCTCGCGCTGCTGCGCCATTTCGAGGGATTGCGCGCGCAGCCACTCCAAATCGCCGGACAGCGAATTCAGCATTGAATCGAGAATGTCCGCGACCGCCGGGTTCTGATACTTGCGGACGCCCTGGCCCAAAGAGATCGCCTGCTGATTCATCGTTTCGATGCGGATCAGCGTCTCCAGCATCAGGCTCAACTTGTCCGGCTGCGCGGCCCACCGCGCCAGCGCGTTCTGCACGTAGGACAGGTCGTCCAGGCAGGCTTTCTGCTGCCGCTGGTACGCATCCGGGCCGCCCTCCATGGTCCACGAGCCAGGCTTGATCTGGTCAAAGACCGGCTTCAACGGCGCCAGATCCTTGTTCAGTTTTTCAATGCGCGGACGCATGTCCCAATCGGCCGGCGCGCCTGCCGGGACTTGCGCCGCCGGAGTCGCGGCCTGCGCGAAGAGAAGCAGAGTGATGAATGCTGAGTGCACGTCTTCCCCCAGTGTAATGCCACGCGAGCCTGGGCTGAGGGGGCTTTCCGCAGCAGCGCAACCGCAGGCCGGCCTCGAATGCCGCGCAAGCTCAACGGGTTTTAACAATGGATGAGACGGGCTATTTGTGCGGTGGAGGCGTTGGGGCTTTGGCGCCCGAGTCGCCCGGCAGACCGCCGCCTGAGCCGCTACCGCCGGAACCGGGAATGCCACCGCCGACGGAGCCGCCGCGCGGCATGCGGATCATAATCTGGATAAACAGATCGGAAGCCATCTGCAAGGCCCGGCCGGCATCGAAGTGCCGGGCTTCATCGAGCGGAACGTTGCGGTGCACGGTCAGTTCCTGGCCGGCGTGCAGAATTTTCGGATCCACGGAGCGCGGCATCAGCCGGTGCTCCACCGCGACGGCGCCTTCTTCGACGAGTACGACCGTCGCTTCCTCTTCGTCATCCACGGTGACGTCGAAGATGGTCCCGCGGACCGAGATGATCGCGGTCGGCGTAAACACGCGATTGGGATTGGGCTGCCCGCCGGGGCGCTGGATATGCACGCGGATGCGTCCCAGCCACACGTCCAGGATGTCGCGCCAGCTTCCGGGGTTGGCGCGGAAGGTGACCTGGGAGTTCGGGAAAATCTCGAAAGTGCTGCCATCCGACACGCGGAACGTGGCATGGCCGTCGGCACCGGTGACCACCACCTGCCGCGCGCGCACCGTGTCGCCGGTATCGATCGCCCAGTACGTGTTGTCCCTGTAAACCGAGACCTGGCCCTCGCGCGAGACCACCTTGGCGGCGACGTCGTCGCCGAACAGGCTGTCGATGCCGGGCAGACCCTGGGCTTCGCACACCCATGGCGTGAGCGTTGTGAACAGCACTACCGCTGTGCTCCACTTCATGCCGAGATGCCCCCAACCCTATGCAAATGCACACCAATCCTTCGGACTGCGAGGACACGAACCTCGTTGTCAGTTTAACACCGCTGCCTGCAACCGCAACTGATAACAGGATTTTGCGGCCGCCTGCCATAAAGCCGTAAATCGTTGTATCCGATAGATAGAGCGGGCCCGCAAGCCGCTTTGTCAGGTTAGAATCAACGTAGGTCATGCAGCCACCCGCTTCAGCAGGTTTCGTTTTGCCGGGACTTCGGCTGTTCTCTGTCGCCCTTCTCATAGTGACGGGCGGCATGGCCCAGAGTGTGGTTGCGAATCAGCCGAAACCGGACTGGCGCCGCATCGGCACGCTGACTCTGGCGGAGGGGCTGGCGTCGCCGTCTTCCGGCGGCGCGGTCGAACGCGTAGCGTTCTTAAATGATGGGCGTCTGCAGGTCGCCCTGCAAAGCGGGCGGGTCTGGCAGACCGCCGACGGCGAGACGTGGACCCGGGCGGAAACCATGCCGGCGCCGGTCCGGGCCTCGGGTGCGGTGCATCTGCCGGAAGCCGGCGCGATCTTGAGGGAATCCGCGAGCGGCCCCACGGTGCTGTTTGCCGGTGGCGCGCAGCTTTGGCGCTCGGAAGACAGCGGCCGGACGTGGCGCAATCTCACCCAGACGCGGAACGGCTCGATCCTCGGCGCTCCCGTCAATGATCTGGCGGTCGATCCCGCGAATGCGGACCGTGTGGCCGTTGCGGCGGCCTCGGGCGTGTGGGTGTCGCTCGACGGCGGGCTTTCCTGGCAGGGATGGAACGACGCGCTGCCGGCTTTCCACGTGACGCGAATTCTGGCGGCGGCCGCGCGCAGCCGCGGCCTGCAAGTGGTGGTCCAGCGCAGCAACGTGGCGATTCCCGTCGAGTGGGCGCCGGGCTTTCGGCTTGGCTGGGTGCCGATGGGCGCCCGGGATCCGGAAGAGGCGCTGCGGACCGCCTTGGGCCAGGCTGTGCAAGCGAAGCTCAGCGCGGCGGTCGAAGCCTCGGGCACGCTCTATGCCGGCGGCGAGGATGGCCGCCTCTGGTCGAGTTCCGACGGCGGGAAGTTGTGGCGCCAGGCGGCATTGCCCGCGAGCGCCGGCGCGGTCCGCCGCATTGTGACCGACCCGCAGGATGGGCGTTTCGCGCTGGTGGCGCTGGCGAGTTCCGACGGCGCCAACGGCAAGGGCGCGCGGGTTCTGCGCACGCTCGATGGCGGTGCGAACTGGGACGATTTGACGGCCGATCTGCCGGACGGTCCGGTGAACGGTTTGGCGTTCGATCGCGCGACCGGCGCCGTCTACGCCGCGACGGGCCAGGGCGTTTTTCTTTCCTATCAAGGGCTGCAGGTGCCCGAGCCGGCCGCCCATTGGACTGCCTTGAACGGACTGCCGGACGGCGCCGTCACCGACGTGCATCTGGACGCCAGCGGCGTTCGCGTGCTTGCGGCTGTGGATGGCTATGGCGTCTTTGAGAGCCCCGCGCCCCACCGCGCGCGGCGCCCGTTGCTGGTCCGCGCGGCCGACTACACCACGGGTCCGGCCGCGCCGGGTTCGTTGCTGACGATCGTCGGCAGCCCGGTGGAGCGGGTGACGGTGAACAGCCAGCCCGGCGTGGTTCTGTCGTCGAACGCGGCGGAGTCGCAGATCCAGATTCCGTTTGAGGCCTCCGGCGACTCGGTCCGTGTGACCGCCAGCCGGGCCGGCCTCAACGAGCTGAGTTTCGGGATGCCCTTACGGCAGGTCGCGCCGGCAATACTCACCGACGGCGACGGTTTTCCCGTGATTATCGATGCGGGCAGCGGGCTGCAGGTGGACGCCTTGAACCCGGTGCGCCCCGGCGCGCGTCTACAGGTGTTGGCGACCGGGCTGGGTCGCGTCCGTCCGGATTGGCCGGCGGGCATGGCGGCGCCGGCGGACCACCCGCCCGAGGTCTTGGCGGGATTGCGCGTACTGCTGGATGGAGCGCCCATGAAGGTTGTGCGTTCCGTGCTGGCTCCTGGCTACGTCGGGTTCTATCTGGTGGAGTTCGATGCGCCCGCGTTTCTCGATTCCGGCGTGGCCCAGATTGTCATCGAAGGCGGTGGCCAGGCGAGCCAGGCGGTCCGGGTCTACACGGCGGCACAGTGAACCGGCCGCGGCAAACCCATCCGGGATCGGAGGTTGCGTGAGATTTTGGCGAAATCCTGAACAGGCATTGAAAACGGCCGGCGCGCGCGGCGCGTTCGGATTAGCGCTGGCCGCGGCGCTGCTGGCCTTCGCCGGCCCGCGGCTTGCGTCGGCGCAGGAGCCTAAAGCGGAAGGCGAGAAGCTGGCTCCGTATTACCCGACGCCGGAAACGATCGTTGAACGCATGTTGAAGCTGGCCGGCTTGAAGCCGGGCGAGAAGTTGTACGACCTGGGCAGCGGCGACGGGCGCATCGTGATTCTGGCTGCGCAGAAGTTCGGCGCCGACGCGACTGGCGTGGAGATTGACCCTGAGCTGGCCAAGGACAGCACAGAGAAGATCCGCACTCTCGGCCTGGAGAAGAAGGCGCGCATTCTCCGCGGGGACATCCTGCGCCAGGACTACTCTTCCGCCGATGTACTGGCGGTGTATCTGCTGCCGCGTTCGAACGAACGGTTGCGGCCGCTACTCGAAAAGCAGCTCCGCAACGGAACGCGCGTCGTCGCGCACGATTTTGTTTTTCGCGGTTGGACTCCGGAGCGTGAGGAGTATGTCGAAGATGACGGCGCCGGGCGCAGTCACACGCTCTATTTGTACGTCATCCACAAGTAGCCGGCCGTATTGGTGTCAATTGGCCGTAAAATCCTCAGTCATTCTGCCGATAAGATTCAAGTGAGGCCGGCGGGCCCGGTCAGTGTGAATCAGAGACCGGTGACACGGAGATTCGGCGGGTCTCGGGGCGGCCTCACACATCCAATGTCGTAATGTTGAATTGAGGGTCAGGATCCGCAGCGCGGGAGCCTCTCGCGGCGCCGTTCCTGGAGGAACAGAACATGCGCATTGGTATCACGTGCTACCCCACGTACGGGGGCAGCGGCATTGTGGCTACCGAACTGGGCAGCGAATTGGCCCAGCGCGGCCACGAAGTTCATTTCATTACTTACTCGAATCCCATCCGCCTGGATCCGGCGCAACCGCGCGTCTACTTTCACGAAGTCGAAGTCAGTTCCTACCCGCTGTTCCAGCATCCGCCTTACATGCTGGCGCTCGCTTCGCGCATGGCGGAGATCGCCGAGTGGCACAGCCTCGATCTGCTGCACGTCCATTACGCCATCCCGCATGCCGCCGCGGCGCTGCTGGCGCGCCAGATGGTGGCGGCTCATCGCCGTCTGCCTTACGTCACCACGCTGCACGGCACGGACATCACCATCGTCGGCAACGATCGCGCCTACTATCCGGTCACGCAGTACACCATTGAGCAGAGCGATGCCGTAACCAGCATCAGCGAAGATCTGCGGCGCGAGACCATTGAAGTTTTCAAAATCCAGCACGACATCCGCGTCATCCCCAACTTCGTCAACTGCGATCTCTATGTGCCCGCCAAGGAGCCGCACGAAGGCCGCCCGCGGCTGGTGCACATCTCGAATTTCCGTTCCGTGAAGCGCGTCGGCGATTGCATCCGCATCCTCGCCGAGGTGCGCAAGGATCACGACGTCGAACTGTGGATGGCGGGCGACGGCCCCGAGCAGAGCGGCGCGGAAAGCCTGGCGCATGAGCTCGGCGTGCACCCTTATGTCCATTTCCTCGGCAAGCAGGATCACGTCGAGCGGCTTCTGCCGCAGTGCGACATTCTGCTGCTGCCCAGCCGCCAGGAGTCTTTCGGACTGGTCGCTTTGGAAGCGATGGCCTGCGGCGTGGTGCCGGTGACAACGCGCGTCGGCGGTTTGCCCGAAGTCGTCATCGACGGCGAAACGGGTTTCCTGGAAGCGGTCGGCGATGTTGCCGCGCAATCGCGGCGCGTGCGCGAGTTGCTCGATAATCCGGCGCTGCGCGCCACCATGGCGCAACAGGCGCGCCAGCGCGCGCAGAAGGTCTTTTGCAGCACCAAGATCATTCCGCGTTACGAAGCGCTCTACAAAGAAGTGATCGGCTGACGGAAGCCCGCGGAGTGCCGCGGCGCCGCTGGCATAGACTGAGGGAGTGCCATTCCGCGCTCCAGCCGGACTCCCACCGGTCACGGGCGCGGCGGGCCACGATATCCAGCTTCATCCAGGTAAGAAGAATGTCCAATTCGCTTCGGTTATTTACTGCATTCATGTTCTTGGGCGCGGGATTCGCGCTCTCCGCAAAGCCTCATGAAACCGGCTTTCTGAACCGCCAGGTCACGGTGCAGGGCACTGCGTACCGTTACGTTGTCTACGTCCCCGAGAACTGGAACAAGCGCCAGCAATGGCCGGTTGTTCTGTTCCTGCATGGCTCGGGCGAGCGCGGCGAGGACGGCCTGATTCAATCCGAAGTCGGCCTGGGCGGTGCCATCCGCCGGCACGTCGATCGCTATCCGGCGGTGGTGGTCATGCCGCAGTGCCGCGAGAAGGTGTGGTGGAACGATCCGGCCATGGAGGCGCAGGCGCTCGCCGCGCTGGATGCCTCAATGAAAGAGTTCAAAGGCGATCCACGGCGGGTCTATCTGACGGGTTTGTCGATGGGCGGCTATGGCACGTGGTCGATTGCCGCGCATCATCCGGGCCGGTTCGCCGCGCTGGTCCCCGTCTGCGGCGGAATTCTCCGCCACGGCGTGCAGGAGCCGGAAGCGGGCGTGGATCTGTACGCTGAAACGGCCAGGAAAATCGGCGCCACGCCGGTCTGGATCTTCCACGGCAACGCCGACCAGTCGGTTCCGGTCGAGGAATCGCGCAAGATGAATGCGGCATTGAAGGCGAACTCCGGGAATGTCAAATTCACCGAGTACGACGGCGTAAACCACAACTCGTGGGACCGGGCCTATAGCGAGGCCGAATTGCCCACGTGGCTCTTTGCGCAGAAGCTCGAAAAGAAGTAGACCGCGCGGCGCGCGAGCGCCGCATTTTCAAACGTCCTGCGCGTGCCGCATTCCGCGGTGAGGGCCACGCGTATTGGCGTGGAGAGAACAGATGAAACCGCTGACCGTTTTGCTACTGGCATGCCTTTGCCTGTCCGCCGCCGAGCGCGTGCCCGTCGCGGCGGATCCCCACAATTCCGCCGCCGAACGCTGGCTCAACAAGAAAGTCTTGCGGAGCCGCCTGCTCGATAACATGGAGCGCCTGGACCACTGGCGCGCCTTCACCAATGCCGCTCCGCTGGTGGTCGATGCGCGCTTCGCTTCGCAGACCGCCGCGCCGGCCAAGGTCGTCGCCGAGATGTCGCTCACCGCGGAGCGCTCGCGCGACGGCGGCCATTCGCTGCGGCTGCGCAATCCGGCGCGCCTCGCTACACCGGGTCCGAAGAACGGGCGCGGTTGGGGCGAGTCCGGCATCGTGCGCGAATTCGATGGCGAGGATTGGACCGCGTACAATCGCATCTCCGTCTGGATCTATCCCAACTGCCCCGGCCATTACGTCGCCTCGCTCGACATGCACTTCCGCAACGACGGCGTGGAGAAGCTGCCCGCGCCGTTCGCGCAGGAGGGCGAGACGTCGCTGGTGCTGAAGAACCACGAGTGGAATCACGTCGTGTGGGAGATCTCCAATGTCGCGCGCGATAAGGTGACGGGCCTGGAGATCGTCTATGGCATGGCGGGCAACGAGCCCGACGGCGCGGACAGCGTGACCTTCGATTTTGACGAGCTGAAGCTCGAACAGGTCGAGCCCGATCACATCGAAGGTTGGGACGTCTGGCCCGGCCGCATTGCCTACAGCCAGGAAGGCTACGCCACGGGCGCGCCGAAGAGCGCGATCGCCAGCGGCCTCACCGCGCGCGAGTTCCGCGTGCTCGATGCGAAGACGGGCCGGGCCGTGCTCGTGAAGCCCGTCAAGATTGAGAAGACGCGCCTGGGCGAATTCCAGACGATGGACTTCACTGAGCTGCGCCAGCCAGGACTGTACATCCTCGAAGCCGGCGGCCGGCGCACGCATCCGTTCGCGGTCAACGACAACGTGTGGCGCGATTCGATTCTGAAGGCGCTCAACTTCTTTTACGCCGAGCGTTGCGGTTTCGCCGTGCCCGGCGTGCATGGCGTCTGCCATCGCGATTGGCAGGCGGTCCACGGCGACCGGCGCATCATCATCAACGGCGGCTGGCACGACGCGGGCGACCTGTCGCAGGGCATGGGCAACACGAGCGAAATCGCCTACGCGATCTTCAGCCTGGCCGAGCGCCTGCACGCGCGCGGTGAAGATCCGGAGCTGTACGACCGCCTGATCGAAGAGGGCAAGTGGGGCCTCGACTGGATTCTCAAGACGAGCTTCGGCGACGGCTACCGCGGCTCGGGCTCCATCAGCAGCCGCCACACCAACGGCATTCTGGGCGACTACGACGACCTGATCACGGAAGCGACCAACTCGCCCATGACCAATTTGCAGGCCGCCGCCGTCGAGGCCCTGGCCGCGCGCGTTTTGAAGGACCGCGATCCGCGCCTCGCGGCCTACGCGTTGCGTATGGCCGAACTCGACTGGAAGTACGGCATTGCGGGCGTCGACGCCGCGGGCGCGCAGCCGTCGCGGGATCTTTTCTCCGGCTCGTTCGATTCCGCCGGCGTCGTGCATGAGCGCATCTCGGCCGCCGTGCTCGCCGCTGTCGATCTTTATCGCGCGACGCATAACCAGGCTTATGCCGACAAAGCCGTCGCGCTGGCGCACGTGATCCTCGACTCGCAGGAACGCCATCTGCCCGCGTGGGACGTGCCGGTTACCGGCTTCTTTTATACGAGTCCTGCGAAGGACCGCATCCTGCACTACGTCCATCGCGGCCGCGAGCAGGCGCCGGTCGAGGCGCTCACGGCGTTGTGCGAAGCGCTGCCCGGGCATCCCGATTGGATGAAGTGGTACTCCGCCGTCGCGCTCCATTCCGAGTACGAGAAGGCGCTGGTGAAATACACCGCGCCGTACGGCGTGATGCCCGCGTCCATCTATCGCGACGACGATTATCTGCAAGTGCCCGAGAGCCGCCGCGAGTCCTTCCGCCAGCAGGTGTTGAACGGTGTCCCGCTCGGCGCGGGCCATTACCTGCGCCTGTTTCCGGCGTGGCTCGATTATCGCGGCCACTTCGGGACCATCCTGCCGCAGGCCCAGGCGCTCGGCGACGCGGCGCATCTGCGCGGCGATTTGACCGCGGCGCGGATCGCCGAGCAGCAGCTCGAGTGGGTGATCGGGCGCAATCCCTTCGCGCAAAGCATGATGTACGGTGCAGGCTACGACTTCGTACCGCAGTACACGCCGTCGTCCGGCGACATGGTCGGCTCGTTGCCCGTCGGCATCCAGACGCGCGGCGCGGCCGACGTGCCGTACTGGCCGGTACAATCCACGTGGACCTATAAAGAGGTCTGGGTGCATCCCGTGGCGCGCTGGGTCTGGTTGATGAAGAACCTGGCGGGGCCGGCGCTTGTCGAAGGGCAGGCCAGCGCGCCGGTCGAGTTCATCGACGCGGTCTCGGGCCAGGTGAAGACGGTCCAACCGGACGCGAAGAGCGGGCGCTTCCGGGCGATGCTCGCGCAAGGCGATTACCGCGTCCGCTCGGGCGGAGCCGAACTGACGCGCGCGCTGCTGCCCGGCGGGTCGTACACCCTCGACCTGCGCCCGGCTCGCGCGCTCGATGTGCTGCTCTCGTCGGAGACTTCCGCGGCCGTCGGCGAAGTGACTCTGCGGGCGACGCTCCGCGGCCAGGGCGTGCATCGGCTCGCTTTGCGCACGGACAATCTGTCGCTCGGCGCAGGCGCGCAGCAGGAGATCAGTTTGCGGCCGGGCGTCGCGCGCACGCTCACGTGGTCCGCGAAGATCATCGATAAGGACGCGTCCTGGTTTGCGGTGGCCGTACCCGATGGCGACCTGTCGCAACGCAAAGAGGCGATGGGTGCGCCCGCCGCGCGGCGCTAGTGTCCTGTCGCTGAAGTTCGCTGCGGAAATCCTGAGTGGGGCGGGCGTCCACGCCCGCGCCGGACCTCCAGGTCCGGCTCTCGCGGCTCTTCAGCATCTCCGCAAAAAAGGCCGACGTGGACGTCGGCCGCGGACCGGGAGGTCCGCCCCACCACCGTCAAGGTCATTCAACATACCTTCGAGACGGAGCCGCGACCGTCAGGAAGCGGTGGTATTCCATCGCGGTCCGTCGCTTGCGCGGGGGCGCTCGTTTCTTGCGCGGTGTCGCGCGCACGGCCGGCGTCGCTCGCCGTGCGAGGCGGCTCCCGGCCAGTGCAGCAACGGCAACCGCCGCGCCGTGCGCGTTCAGCACCGAACCCCGAACGTCAGAGAGGGGGCATCCAACGGATCGTCGAGGCTACCCGCGTGGGCTCGTCGGCGCCCCGGCCGATCTCAATTCCGAAATGCTCAAAACCGCGCAAATGCGCGGCCTGCGATTTCTATGCGGTTCATTCTAAACGTGTTATTTTAGGCAATCCGCGCATTTGCGCGGTTTTGCCTCCGGCCACTCGCCCGGCGTGCGCCGGAAACGCAACGCGTGGCCGAGCGAGACGCGCCCTCCGCGGAGCCGTCCCAGGCGTCGCGAAATGGAGCGGGCTCTGGAGAGCCCGCGCGGACGTGGACGTCCGCCCCACTTTCCCGTCCATCGCGCGGCCCTTCCTCCGCCGTTGCTTGCCGCACTCCATTCGTAGAGCAAAACGTCATGCGCGAATTCCAGGAACATTCGTGTTACGCTCCTCGTACAGTCATCAGTCCGCAAATTCGTCGGAGGTGTGTGCATGAAGACCGTGCTACTTCCCTGTAACGCTCTCGTCGTGCTGTTGCTCGCGAGCGCATCCCTCGTTTCGGCGCAGACGCCCGCCGCCAACCCGCTCATTGCCGGCCAGAAGATGATCTACGGCTATGCCAGCGGCACGGTGGTCCGCGCGGCCGAGAAGATGCCCGAAGAGAATTACGGATTCAAGGCGACGCCCGATGTTCGCAGCTACGGCCAGATCGTCGGGCATATGGCCGACGCGCAGAACATGATGTGCTCGACCGTGCTGGGCGAGAAGAACCCGGCGCCGGACATTGAGAAGACCAAGACCTCCAAGGCCGATCTGGTGCAGGCGCTCAAAGACTCGGTGGCCTATTGCCAGAAGGCCTACGGCAGCATGACCGACGCCACCGCGGTCCAGACGGTCCAGATGTTCGGCAACGAGCAGGCCAAGTTCAACGTGCTGTATTTCAACATCGCCCACACGATGGAGCACTACGGCAACCTGATCACCTACCTCCGGCTGAAAGGCCTCGTCCCGCCGTCGAGCGAGCAACAGCAGAAGTAGTAAGCGCATCCGGCTCTTTTGCATCGATCACGCGCCGGCCGACGCTGCACGGTACTGACTGCGGGTGCTCAAGCCGCGCCTTTATGATGTCGACCATTCGGATGTCCTTCGCACGTTGGGCAGGTCGCAGCCGAGCAGCCAGTTGGCCTGTCCCATGCCCATCAACCGAGGAACAGCGGCCGAACGCTCGCAGGAACAGCTAAGCTAAGCCCGCCCCCAAGGGAGGCGGAGGACGAAAAAACGTACCCCGCGGGGTAAGCCGCGTGAAAATCGAATACGGAAGAGAGCTTCGGAACGGGGCGAAAAAAGCGCAGCCCTATTCGGCGCGGGTGGCATCAGGTATTTTTCCTGCCAGGAGCATCTTTTGCAAAGCTAGGGATGAATTTCGGGTAGGTATCTTTCAGAAACTGCTTGCCTGAACTTTGGCTGGCGTTGTAATTCAGGCGCTCCTGGAAAAACCTCAAGCGTGCCGAACACTCCTCAATGATTTCCGACCAGGATTTGGCCCACACGGTCATGTTGTAGTTTCTTTCCGCGTCGGCCCTACTTTGATAAACCACGCCCCGAGGAAGGCCGTCTTGCTGCGCTTCAAGTTGAGCGTACCTATCCATGCTGGTTGAAAGCGCCCAGAATGTCCAATTGGCGCGGACGTTCTGGAAGCGGTCATCCCCGGCAACTGCAAAGGCATAACTTCGTGCCTGACTAATGACCTCGGATGTAACCGGCTGGGATGGCCGTTTAAGCTCGATCACCAAGTGATGGCGTCCCTCTGATGGTTGTTTCTCAAGAATTTTGGAGATGACGATGTCACTCTCGACAACCTGCTCATCCGGGGGGACATTAGAAAGACCGAGATCGACAACACCTTCCCGTCCATCCGGTCGCAAGACTGGGGTATCAAGATCGACATCAAATAGAACATTCTTAATGTGTTTTCGCAAGACGTTGTTGAGAGATTCGTCGTTGTTCACTAGAAAGAACTCGTCTCCGAAAATCCACGTGTTGCGAGAGACCAGCTTATGCAACTGAGACCGCTCTTTCACGGTGGGTCGCATCTCAGGATCGTACAGTAAGTACTCCAGGCCCTTCAGGAAGTCAAGACGATCCGTGACGATCTTAGAGGCGTTGATCATCGCGATGAGTGACGTCTTCTGGAGCAGCGCGGCGAACTCTTCCTGCTTGTCCTTTGGTAGGCCCACAACCTCGGTGAGAATGAACCGTAATGACGATGGATTGCTTTGCAGGGCGTAGCGGAGCAGGTTAAAAGTGAACTTCTTCGCCTTTGGTTTTACTTCCTTGAATTCTGAGACGTAGGAATCAAGGCTGGATGCCACGACGTCGAAAATCTCGCGTTCTGTCTCCTCCATGACATCCTGTGGAGAGCCCTCGTAAGGATAGATTTTCTGTTCTTTCCACGACTCCACGACACCGGACGCCTTGTCTGCGTCACGTTGAAGAAAGTGGCGGCGCATCTGATCCTTGGCATTGTCCAGCAACTTCTTGAGGTCACTGAACTCATCCAGCTCAATAGTTCCCAACTCGTCCATCTGCTCCAGGAGTTTTGAGCGGAGATAAGCCGTGAAGTTGTAGCTTGGAGCCTGAATGCCTGGTGCGATCTCCCGAAGTGCGAACCCCGCTTCTGTGCAGAGGTAAAGCGCCCGCTCGATATCAATGTTCCACTCAATAATCGTCAGTTCAGCGAGATAGACTTTGCCATCCTCCGCCATGAACGGCGGGAGAGCGTAGTCTGCGCGGTTGTTTTCGAGGGAGCTGGGGTCGACGATAGTACCGTCGTAAGAGATACGGACCTGTGGGTATTGCTTGAGGTAGAGGGCCAGGAGCTTGTTCAGCTCAGGAATCGCTCGCTCGGGATCGAGCGTTCTTTGGTTCTGAATCAGGTTCGCGAGCGTCACAGTTGTCCCGGTACCGTCGCGCTCGTTTGGCTCCTCGTCCGTTATCGTGAACTCACGTTTATTGCTGGCGTCGCCGATGATCTTGAAGCTCTTGAGTGATCCTTGGGAAAGGTAAACGCTCTCCCACTCGATACGATCACAAACGGCAAACGCACGGAATCTCCCCTGGCCCTGCTTCCCGTGCAGGATGCGTTTGTCACGTCGGGTCTGTCTTGCGTGCGTCTTCCATGAACCACCCAGATGACCGAATCCGTTCACCGCATCGCCCATCGTGATGCCGAGACCGTTATCGACGATTTCGATGCTATCGATGGCATCAAGAGCGTTGCGGTTGAGACAAACAGAAACCTTAGTGGCGTCGGCATCCACGCTATTCCAGATCAATTCCGCGATACCAAGAATTGGCTTCTTGGCCCTCGCAATGCGATCTATGTGATCTTGTGCGACCTCTATTGTTAGTGTCTGCATTGAAGCATCTTCACCGATAGGAGAACACCCATCATAGAACGGTCTGCTAGCGGGTGTTTACCTTCCTCCAGCCCGTAGTCGGCCATTAGGGTCGCTGCACGGAGATGTGCGGCCTCAGCGGATGTATCTGTGCTACCTTCTCGATCGGATGAGCCTCCTTGGAGCCGTGAGCCCCGTTAACGTATTTTCTAAATAGCAAGGTTCGAACAACCCATTCGGGCTTAGGCTCTCTGCTGTTGAATGTACCTTCACTCGCGGTGCCTCCGGGCGCGACGGAACTCACAGCAGCACCCCTCATATCTCAGTCCATCGGCTTCTCTTCCTTCAGGTCGCCGTGCTTGTCCCTTGGCCGGTTGTCCAGTTTCTGCGGACCGCCCTTGAAGGTCAGCTTCACGTTGACCAGGGCGTTGGTGTCGTCGAGTTTGACGTCGGCGCGGGTCTCGCCCAGGAAGTCGAGGACGCGGCGCTCGCGGATTTGCGACAGAAAGTGTTCGGCGTAGCCCTGGCGGTACGGATCGCCGGTCTTGACGGCCCACATCTTGCGGATCTCCGGCTCGCTCTCGATGTCGAGGCCATCGATGTCGAGTTTGGCCATCTTATATTGAGGGCCGGGCTCCACGGTCACCGCGATGTCGGCGGTCTTGTCGGCATCGTAGATCTTCTTGAGCGCGTGATAGCTAGCCTTCAGATAACCGACTTCGGACAGCCGCGCCAGGATCTTGTTCATCGCCACGCCCATGACGCTCAGGTTCACGGGCACATCGTTTTTGAAGGCGTCGCCGCCGAGTTGGTTCACCTCTTCATCGGGCAGCGGCGCGCCTTCGATGGTCAGCTTGCGCAGCTTGTAGACCGGGCCTTCGTCGACGGTCACATTCACCACCACGCCGCTGTTCGTCTTCGACGGTTCGGTCGTGACAGTGGGGAACTTCGCGCGCAGCCGGCCCACCGAATCATACATCGCGCGGATTGCGTTTTCGAGGAAGACGCGGAACAGCGCCTCGCTCCACGGCGTGCCGACGGCGACCTCCGAGATCGCCCGCTGCAACTCCTGCGGCGGGATGACGTGGGCGCCGGTGAAGTTGACCTGCGCGATGTTGGGCGGCGGCGTCTTGGGCTGGATCACCGCCACCACGCCTTCCTTGAGCCCTGCTTCGAACTTCGCTACGACGGGCTCCGTCACGCCCTTCTCCTTGAGCATCGCCGCGGCCAGATCGCTCATGCGCCTGGTATAGATTTCGGTGATCGGGATCTCGTCGCCGAAGCACTGGAGCGTTTTGGCGGCGCGCGCCGCGTAGGCTTTTGGATCGAGCGGCAGCCGCTCCAGGCGCCACGCGCCGCGCTGCTCCACGTCCCGAATTTCAAACGTCACAACGATGCCGCCGCCCGGCGCCGGCTCGTAGGCGTAGGAGACCAGATCGAAACAACCCGATTGATAGATGTGCTCGCGCGCGGCGTCGAATTCCACTTGTCCGGCCAACACGCCGGTTTTGAGGCCGGACATCTCGATCACCTGCTGCGGCGTGACCAGCTTCATCCCCTGGACGCGGATCTCTTTCAACGGCCAGCGCTGGCCATTCTGCGCCGCCTGCGCCGTGGAGGCCGTGTGTTTCCGCGCCGGGGCCTTCTTCGCCGGCGTCTGGGACCAGATCAATCCACATGCCAGCACCGCAACGAGAAGCTGCTTCATCAACATAATTATGACGGGATTACCCGATGCTAAACTGAGTGCGATGTCCTACGACGTGATCGTGATCGGCAGCGGGCCGGGGGGCTATTCCGCTGCTATCCGCGCGGGCCAGTACGGCCTCAAGACTGCTCTTATAGAAAAAGATCCTAAGCTTGGCGGCACGTGTCTGCACGTCGGTTGTATTCCAACCAAAGCGCTGCTGCATACCGCCGAAGTGTGGGAAAACTTCAAACATCCCGAGGCGCAGGGCCTCCATTGCCAGAATGCGGAACTCGACCTGCCGCTGGTGATGAAGCGCAAGGACGCCATCGTCGGCAAGCATGCCAACGGCGTCGAGTTCCTGGTCAAGCGCCAGAAGGTCGACATCCTTAAGGGCTTCGCTACGCTCAAAGGACGCGGCCAGGTGGAATTGAGTTCCGCCGAAGGCACGCGCACGCTGGAGGCGAAGAACATTATTCTGGCGACCGGCAGCGAAGCGCGCATGTTGCCCGGCCTCACGCCCGATCCGCAGTTCATCGTCTCGAACCGCGAGATCCTGCAACTCCAGAAAGCGCCGAAGAAGCTGTTGATTATCGGTTCCGGCGCGGTCGGCTCCGAGTTCGGCTGCATCTTCAAGAGCTTCGGCAGCGAAGTTATCATCTTTGAGATGTTGCCGCGCGTCGTGCCGGTGGAAGACGAGGACATTTCGAAGCAGCTCGAACGCAGCTTCAAAAAACAGGGCATCCGCTGCGAGACGAATGCGCAGGTGGACGCCAAATCCGTCGTGCGCACCGGCTCGGGCGTGCGCATGAACGTCAAGCTCGGCAACGGCAAGACCGAGACGTTCGAGGGCGATTGCCTGCTGGTGGCGGTCGGCCGCAAGCCCAACACCGAAGGCATCGGGATCGAGAACACCCAGATCGAACTGGACCGCGGCTTTGTCAAGGTGAACCCGTTCCAGCAGACCGCCGAGCCGGGCGTGTATGCGATCGGCGATATCGTCGCCGGCACGCCGCAACTTGCGCACGTGGCGACGATGGAGGGCATGATCGCCGTCGGGCACATCGCCGGCAAGCCGGTGACGCCGATCAACAAACGCCAGATCCCCGGCGCGACGTACACCGATCCGGGCATCGGCAGCGTGGGCCTCACGGAAAAGCAGGCGCGCGAGGCGGGCCACGACGTGAAGGTCGGCAAGTTCCCCTTCACGGGCAATTCGAAGGCGTCGATTCTGGGCAACCACGATGGCTTCGTGAAGATCGTTTCCGATGCGAAGTACGGCGAGATTCTCGGCGTACACATCATCGGGCCGCAGGCCTACGAGCTGATCGCCGAGGGCGTCGCGGCGATGTCGGCGGAAGCCACGGTCGAGACCATGATGGCCACCATTCACGCGCACCCCACGCTTTACGAAGCGGTGGGCGAAGCGTTCAATAGTGTCTACGGTCTGTCCATCAACGCGTGAGCCGCGAAGCCGGGAAATGAAGACGCTGGTCTAGCGATGAGAACACTCGAAATCCGCGAACTCGGCCGGATCGCCTACGCCGATGCCTGGGCGCTGCAACAGATGCTCGAAGCGCAGCGCAAGGCGGGCGCGATTGGCGATCAGTTGCTGCTGCTGGAACATCCGCACGTGCTCACGCTCGGACGCAACGGGCACCAGGAAAATGTGCTGGTCTCGCGCGAGCGCCTGCAACAGCTCGGCATCGACTTTTTCGAAAACAATCGCGGCGGCGACATCACCTACCACGGTCCGGGTCAGGTGGTCGGTTACCCGATCGTCGATCTGAAAGAGTGGAAGCGCGACGTGGCCGCCTACATGCGGGGCGTGGAGGAGACCATCATCCGCGTGCTGGCGCGCTACGGCATCGAGGGGCTGCGCGACCCCAGCGCGACCGGCGTGTGGACGAAGCGCCAGGACGGCCAGTTGGCCAAGGTCTGCGCCATGGGCGTGCACCTTTCGCACTGGGTCAGCACGCACGGTTTCGCGCTGAACTGGACCACCGATTTGCGCTATTTCACTTACATCGTGCCGTGCGGGCTGACGCGCCCGGTGACTTCCATGGAAGAGCTGGGCGTGCGCGTCTCGCGCGAGGAGCTGCACCGCGCGATTGTCGAGGAATTCGCGCGCGTATTCGATTATGATCCGGTGGCGGTGAAGTCCGCGCCGGCGCTGGTATAACGGCAGGATTCAAGAACGGAGAAGGATGCAATGGCCGATGTTTTAATGCCCCAGATGGGCGAGAGCATTGTCGAAGGCACGCTGACCCGCTGGCTGAAGAAGCTGGGCGACCACGTCGAGCGTGACGAGCCGCTCTTCGAGATTTCCACGGATAAGGTCGACACCGAGATTCCGTCGCCGGAGGCTGGGACACTGACGGAAATTCTGGTGCAGGAAGGCAAGACGGTGGCGATCAACTCCGTCGTCGCGCGGATCGGTACGGGCGCGGCCGTTGCCGCTCCGGCTCCGGCGCCCGCGGCCGAAGCTGCGAAACCCGCGCCTGCCGCGGTGGCGGCGCCTGAACCTGTTGCCCCTCCGCAACCCGTGGCCACTGCGCCAATAGCGCCGCCGCCCGCTCCCGTGGAAGAGCCCGCCGCGGCGGAACTCGCCGGGCCGGTGAGCCCGCTGGTGCGCAAGCTCGTGCGCGAGAACAACCTCGACCTGCGTCTGATCCACGGCACCGGCGCGGGTGGACGCGTAACCAAGTCGGACGTGGAAGCCTACCTCGCCAACCGTCCCGCCGCGGCCGCGCCTGCTCCTGCTGCTGCTCCCGTTGCCGCACCCGCATGGAGCGCGCCCGCGCCGGCTCCCGAGCCGGTTGCGCCGCCGCTGCCGCGTGTCGATCCGGCGAAGATTCGCGTCGAGCCGATGTCGATCATGCGCCAGAAGATCGCCGAGCACATGGTCTTCTCCAAGCGCACTTCGGCGCACGTCACCACGGTGCATCGCGTGGACATGACGAAGATTGCGAAGCTCCGCGCGCGCATCAAGGACGAATTCAAGCAGCGCTACGGCTTCAGCCTGACGTTCCTGCCGTTCGTCGCGCGCGCCGCGGCCGAGGCGCTGCGCGCCTACCCCATCGTCAACGCCTCGATCGAAGGGACGAGCATCTTCTATCACAACGAGGTCAACATCGGCATCGCCGTTGCGCTCGACAACGGGTTGATCGTGCCCGTCATCCGCCAGGCCGATGAGAAGAACGTCGCCGGCTTGCAGCGCGCCATCGTCGACTTGGCGGCGCGCGCCCGCGGCAAGCAGTTGAAGCCCGACGAGGTGAGCGGCGGCACGTTCTCCATCACCAACTTCGGCAGCTTCGGCAGCCTCTTTGCGACGCCGGTGATCAACCAGCCGCAGGTCGCCATCCTGGGTTGCGGCGCCGTGGAAAAGGTCCCCGTCGTCGTCGAGGGCGACGCCATCGCGATTCGCTCGATGGCGTACGTCGCGCTGACCTTCGACCACCGGTTGATCGACGGCGCGCTGGGCGACCAGTTCTGCCAGAAGGTTAAGCAGGTGCTCGAAAACTGGAGCGACGAGATCTTCTAGCCGCTCCGGCCCTACAATCGGATCATGCTGACCGGCCCGCTTCTGGTCTTGTCCGCGGCGCTTCTGCCGCAGGCGCCCGAGGCGGGCCTTTCCGTGCCGGAGCAGCGCAAGGCCGCGTTGATCGAAGAGATTGAAAGCGCCGCCGTCACCGCGCCGCCCGTGTTCGGCATCGACGCGCAAATACGCGCCGGCGTCCTGCTGGCCGGGAAGGATCCCGTGCACGCCGCGCGGTTTCTCTCGGACGCCGGCCAGCGCACGCTACTGCTCTCCGACGCCGCCACGCGCAGCCACTTCCTCAAGCGCATTGTCCCGGCGCTCACGCCGCTCGACGCGAGCCGTGCGGAGTCCTTCTGCGCCGCGCAGAGCCGCGCCGAGCCGGCTGCCAAAGCCGATCCGCTCGCCGTCTGCTACGACCAACTCATTGAGCGGCTGAAGGACTGGGCTGCGCGCAAGGAGGCCTTCTCCCGCGCCCTGGCCGCGGGCGCCTGCGACCTGCCGGGCGTCACGAACCTGTTGCGCGATGCGCGCGAAGGCCACCCCGCCGATTTTGCTCCGCTGCTCGCCGAGTTCATCCGCGCGTTTCCCATTTCGAACCCTCGTCTGGAGGAGATCCGGCGCCTGGAATCGGTCGACCGCGCGTTCGCCCATCTGAACCCCGCCCTGTCGCGTCAGGCCCGCCGGACGCTCTCGGCGGCGCGCCGGGAATATGCCGCCGCGCATCCCGAGTGGGCGCGAGCGAACCCGCCGGCCGCGACACCCGACGCCGCGGATTCCCTGGCCGCCCCGCTTCCGGCCGACGCGGCCGCGAAGTCCGAAGGCTCCTTCTCGTTCGGCCCGTTCTTTCACTTGCCGGCGCTCTTCAATGTCCCCGATCCCGCGTTGGAAAATTTGCCGGACATCTCCAAACTCAGCGCGGATCAGGCTATCGAGCTGGCCCGGCGGCAGCAGTATGCCGGCGCCCGCGCGGCGATCCTCGCCGATGTCCTGGACGAAAAGGATGCCGAACTCGACACCCCGCGTAAGCTGTCGCTCGCCGCGGATGTCCTGCGCGACAGCCAGCAGATGCACTCCAGCGCAGTTCGCTTGATGGTCCAGGCCCAGTTGGCGCGCTGGTTCGAGCAGCAGGGCGAGAAGCTGAAAGCAGGTGAGGCGGCGCAGGCGCTGCAGGCATCTTTCGAGACGCTCGTCCAGTGTGAGGATCAGCGTTGCGAGGTCTTCAAGGCCGACACCGAGAACTCTCCCGGCGAGCTCGTCATGACCTTCGCGGAGTATCTGAAGCGCTACAACATCGACCCGGCCCAGTTGGGTCTGAACCACCCTGGGCTGCATGCCTGCTGGCTGTTGCTGGAACTGCAAGCGTTGATCGAGGAGAACAAACAATGACCGTTGAACGGGATTTTCTGGAGACTTCCGCCAGGCGGATGCGCGAGGCGCACGAGCGCATCCAGGCCTGTCTGGCGAAACTCACTGACGAACAGCTCTGGTTCCGCACGGGCGACAACGCGAACGCCTGCGGCAACCTGTGCCTGCACCTGACGGGCAATGTGCGGCAGTGGATCCTCCACGGCGTGGGCGGCCAGCCGGACGTGCGCCATCGCGACGCCGAGTTTGCGGCGCAGGGCGGTGTGAGCCGGGACGAGCTGACCGCGCGGCTACGGTCGACCGTGGAAGAGGCAGCAACGCTGATCGAGTCTCTGCCGGATGCGTCCCTGACGGAGATCCGCCACCCGCAGAATCGCACCGTCACCGTGCTGGAGGCGATCTATCACGTCGTCGAGCACTTCGCGTTGCACGCCGGCCAGATCATCTTTTTGACCAAGGCCGTGACCGGCGAAGACCTCGGCTTCTTTGCCTCTCTGAAGGGCGCGGGCAAGTCTTCCGCGCCGCCGGTTACGCCCGGGCGCAGCTAGAGCGCATCATTTCTGACGGTAGTCACACTATGGAGCCAGACTGCCGGTAAAAACCCCATATGTAATCGGGTTTGCAGTGAATTAAACCTTCTGCATCGATCAATTTTTTGAATGGGGCCGATCAGGCGCACCCCTATAATGGAGTCGCATGTCCGCTCTGTCGCGGGCTGTAAGGACAATAGCCCATGTTGCGGCTCCGCACCTGTTTGCCCGGTATTGTCGTGGCCGTGATCCCGCTGTGCTGGCCAGTCTGCGCCGGAAGTTTGCCGGAGTTGAACGCACCGTTGACGCTCGTGGTCTCCGCGGAGCGTCCGCTGCCCGTGGCGACCGTGGCCGCGATGCACCAGGAGCTGGACAAGCTCATGGGGCAGGCCTCCATCCGTGTCGAATGGAAGAACTTATCGGAGTTCACCGCGGGGACCGAGGTGCAGGACCTGGTGTTGGTGAAGTTCCGCGGGAGTTGCCGCATCCAGCCCGTTCCGGTGTACGTGGACGAACGCGGACCGATGGCGTTCACGCACATCAGCGACGGCGAGGTGCTGCCTTTCAGCGAGGTCCTGTGCGACCGGGTCAGCCTGGCGGCCGGGTCGGCGATGTGGAGCGGCGAGTTCGGACATCGCGACGAACTGATGGGCCGCGCGCTGGCCCGCGTGCTCGCGCATGAGCTGTACCACATCAAGGGCAACTGCAGCGCGCACGGCCATACGGGCGTGGCAAGCCGGGCTTTAACCGGCCGCGAGTTGATTGCCGATACGCTGCGTTTCGCGCCGGCCGATGCGCGGCGCATGGCGGTCCACGCCAACGATTGAGCGGTCCGCGACCGCGCCAGCCCGGCTAAGAGATACTGAAAACAGCCGAATGCCGGGAATACTGTATCTGGTCGCGACGCCGATCGGCAATCTCGCCGACATCACTTACCGCGCTGTCGAAACGCTGAAGTCCGTGGCGGCGATTGCCTGCGAGGACACGCGGCAGACGCGTAAGCTATTGGATCATTACGGCATTACGCGTCCGCTGGTGAGCTATCACGAGTACAACGAAGACGCGCGCACCGGCGATCTGCTCGAACGCCTGCTGGCGGGCGAGGATGTAGCGCTGGTATCCGACGCCGGCACGCCGCTCATCTCGGACCCTGGCTATCGCATCGTGAACGCCGCCGCGGCAGCCGGCATCAAAGTGGTGCCCATTCCCGGGGCTTCGGCGGTGCTGTCCGCTCTTTCGGCCTCGGGCCTGCCTACTGACAGCTTTTGTTTTCATGGCTTTGCGCCTCGCAAGAGTGGCGAGCGGCAGCGGGCGTTCGCCGCGCTCAACGGCACCGGCATGGTGCACGTCTTCTACGAATCGCCGTTCCGCGTGTTGGAGACGCTCGAAGATCTCGAGCGCGCGCTCGGCGATCCGCCGGTCGTTGCCGCCCGGGAGTTGACCAAACTGCACGAGGAGTTCCTGCGCGGCAAGGCGTCCGAGGTGCGGGCGCAACTCGCCGCGCGGGATGCCATCCGCGGCGAGTTCACCCTGGTCGTCGGCAAAACGGAGAGCGTGGCGGAGACCGAGGAACTCACTGTTCCGGAAGAAGTGCAGGCCCTCGAAAAGACGGGACTGCCGCGCATGGACGCTATTAAAGAAGTGGCGCGCCGCCGCGGTCTGCCGAAGCGCGAGGTGTACCGGCTGATGGAGAGCCTGGCGAAGCACTGATGACGCGCCCCCCGCGTCAACATTACACGGTGTCCTTAGATGGGTTGCTCTGCATCCTGTTGACCTGACTAAAATCTAAATAAGTCATAATCTTTTGACGGAGAGCGCAGATTACCGCTGTGCGGAAGACGGGCAGAGTTGTGAGGAGGGCGGATGGTGTCTTGCGGACGCCCGCGCTCCTGCTGTGCCTGGCCACCGCCGCCTGCGCCTTTCCGGCGCATGCCGATCCCGCGCGGGACTGCGTCGCGGCCAATGCCCGCATTCGTCCGGCGATCTGTGCGGCATCCGACCTGGACGGCGACCGGCTGGCCGATTATGCCATCTCGCGCGGTTTCCTGGGCTCGTCCGCCCGGCACGCTTCGATCTCCGTCCATTTGAGCAGCACGCCGGATCCCTACCTGCTGTTGCTGCCCGACGGACTGATGGCGTCGAGCTTCGTGTTCCGGGACGTCGATGGCGACGGGCGTCTCGACATCGCCCTGCTGGGCGGCCTGAACGAAACAGTCGGCGTGTTCCTGAACGCCGGGTCAGGACGATTCGAGTTCGACCGCGAGGGCCGGTATCTCACGGCGCCCAGCCGCGATTCCTCCGCACTCGCTCCGCCGTCCCATCCGGCGTTGAACGACCTTGCCGAACTGGGTTCCAACTCGTACTCTGCCGTCTGCTCCGGTGCGAGCGCCCTGCTCAAGCTGCCAGCGGCATGCGTCCACCATGTGCCGGGCGGGGCCGTGCCGCTCCGGCGTCCGCGCGGAGCCGCCCGCAGCCGTGCGCCCTAACAGACCTGCCCCGCCTTAATCATCACTGCGCGGACCCGGCCGGGCCTGCTGCCGCCAGGTGTACTGCGGCGCAGCAACGTCCCATGAACCGCCGGCGCGCGCGCAGCCGGAAGCGGAATAGCCCGACGATCGGAGTGAGTTAGCGAAATGAATGAATTGATGCGCCGTACGGCCACCGTCACCCGCCGGTGGCATAGGGTGTGCCGGGTCAGACAGCGCCCGGCCGGATTGCCTTTGCGCCTGGCGCTGGTAGCCGCCGCGTTGCTGCCAGCCTTGCGGGCTCAGCACGCCTACACGTGGCAGGAGCTGCGCGACAAGTTCGAGGCGGCGAACCCGTCGCTCCAGGCCGCCCGGCTAGCGGTCGATGAGTCGCGGGCGTCCGAGACCACCGCGTATCTGCGGCCCAATCCCGGATTCACGGCGACGCTCGACCAGCTCAATCCCTTCACCACCAGTCCGTACCGCCCGCTGGGCTACACCATGCCGTACGTCTCGCTCAGTTATCTGCATGAGCGCGAGCACAAGCGCGAATTGCGCCGCGACAGTGCGCGGCAGGCCACGGCGATCACGGAGTCCGCGCTTGCCGATCAGGAGCGCACACTGCTGTTCAATCTCCGTGCGGCCTTCGTTCAGACCTTGCAGGCCAAGTCCGTCCTGCGCATGACCAAGGAGAACCTGGCGTATTGGGACAAGGTGCTGGACATCTCGCGCGACCGGTTGAAGGCGGGCGACATCGCGCAGGTCGATTGCGACCGGCTGGAACTGCAGCGCGTCCAGTATGAGGCCGACGTGCAGACCGCCGAAGTGAATCTGCGCACGGCGAAAATTCAATTGCTGCAACTGCTGAATGACCGCACGGCGGTCGATAGCTTCGATGTCGGCGGGCCGTTCGATTTTCCCGATCGGATTCCCGTGCTCGAAGACGTTCGCCAAGCCGCGCTCGACAACCGGCCCGATCTGCGCGCGGCGCTGCAAGCGGTGGAGAAGGCCAATACCGATCACAAACTGGCGATTTCGAACGGCTCCGCCGATCCGACCTTCAGCGTCGACTTCGCGCGCAACCCGCCGATCGCGGCCTACTTCGGCGTCAGCATGAACATCCCGCTGCGCATCTTCGACCGCAATCAGGGCGAGAAGCTGCGCACGGAAATCGACATGCGGCGCGCCGCGCAGTTGACCGACGTCACGCGCGCCCAGGTCTTCAGCGATGTCGACGCGGCCTACGTGCAGACCGACAGCAGTCTCCGGCTGCTGCGGCCGTATAAGGCAAAATATCTGCAGCAGGCCGCGCGGGTCCGCGAGACTGTCGCGTTTGCCTACCAGCGCGGCGGCGCGACGCTGCTCGATTTTCTCAGCGCCGAAAACGACTATCGCAACGTTCAGTTGAACTATTTGAACCTGGTGGGCGCATACATGACTGCGGCGGGCCAACTCAATCTGGCCGCGGGTCGCGAGGTGATTCAGTGACACGCAGACTATATTTCCTTTCCGCACTGCCCCTGGCCGCGGCGGTCCTGCTGAGCGGGTGTGGGGACAAGGCTAAGCCGGAGGCTGGCGCAGGCGCGCCGCCGCCCGCGAAGATCGAGCGCGAGGCGGATGCGTCGCTCGTCAAGGTTGACAAGCCGGAACAGTTCGGGCTGGCGACCGCCACTCCATACACGGCGTTGCCGGAACTCGCCGTCACCGGCGTCGTCAATCCCGACGTCTCGCGCAGCGTCCCCGTGCCGTCGCTCGTTTCGGGCAAGGCCGTCGAGGTGCGGGTGCGGCTCGGCGACGAAGTGAAGAAAGGCCAGCTCCTGTTGAAAGTCCGCAGCACCGACGTCGCGGGCGCGTACTCCGACTACCGCAAAGCCGTCGTGAGCGAGCGGCTGACGCGCACGCAACTGGAACGCACGCAGGCGCTCTTCGACAAAGGCGCCGCGCCGCGCAAGGACCTGGACGTCGCGCAGAACGCCGAAGACGCCGCCAAGGTGGACCTCGAAACGACCGCCGAGCGTTTGCATCTGCTCGGCTCCGACGTGGATCACCCGACCGGGATCGTCGAAGTGCGCGCTCCGGCCTCCGGCGTGATCACCGATCAGCAGGTAACCGAAGGCGCGGGCGTGCAGGCGCTTTCCGCGCCGAATCCCTTCACCATCTCCGATCTCTCGCACGTCTGGATCGTCTGCGACGTTTACGAGAACAACCTGCCCAGCGTACGCGTTGGCGAGGGCGCGGAGATCGGCCTGACCGCCTATCCCGACCGCGTGCTGCATGGCCGCATCTCGAACATCAGCCCGATTCTCGATGCGAACCTGCACACGGCGAAGGTGCGTATCGAAGTCGCCAATCCCGGCCGGCTGCTGCGCGTCGGCATGTTCGTCACGGCCACGCTGCGCGGCCAGAAGCCGGAGCAGCACGCGGCCGTGCCCGCCTCGGCGGTGCTGCATCTGCACGACCGCGACTGGGTCTTCGTGCCCGCGGGCGCGGGCCAGTTCCGCCGCGTCAACGTGGTCAGCGGCAAGATGCTGCCGGGCAACTTGCAGGAGATCGCCTCGGGCCTGAATCCTGGTGCGCAGGTGGTAGCGAACGCGCTCGTTTTGCAGAACACGGTGGACCAATAATGATCCAGCGACTTGTCGATCTCGCGCTCAGTAAGCGCCTCTTTTTTCTGGGCGGCGCCCTCATCCTGCTGATCTGGGGCATTCTCGCTTTCAAGGCTCTGCCCGTCGAGGCGTATCCCGACGTGGCGAACAACTACGTGCAGGTGATCACGCAGTGGCCCGGCCGCGCCGCCGAGGAGGTGGAACAGCAGGTCACCATCCCGCTCGAAATCGCCATGAACGGCATCCCGCACCTGGAGCATCTGCGTTCCACGTCGTTGTTCGGGCTGTCGAGCGTGATGCTGATTTTCGATGACGGATCTTCGAACGAGTGGAACCGCCAGAAGGTCATCGAGCGTCTGGCGCAGGTCACGCTGCCGCAGGGCCTTCAACCGCAGATGGGCACCGACTGGAGCCCGGTGGGCCAGATCTACTGGTACACGCTCAAGAGCCGCAACCCGCAATACGACGTGATGGAGCTGAAGGCGCTCGAGGACTGGACGCTGGAGAAGCAGTTCAAATCCGTGCCGAACGTCGTCGACGTTTCAAGCTTCGGTGGCGCCACGCGCGAGTATCAGGTCCAGGTGGATCCGAACAAGCTGATCGCCTACGGACTCAATATTGGCCAGGTCGAGCAGCAGCTAGCCGCCAACAACGTCAATGGCGGCGGCAGTTTCATCGAAGCGGGCCTGCAGCAGATCGACGTGCGCGCCGTCGGCCTCGTCTCCAACGCCGGCGACATTGCGAACACTGTCATCAGCACGAAGAATGGCACGCCGCTGCGCGTGAAAGACATCGCGACGGTGACGCAGGGGGCGAAGATCCGTCTGGGCCGCGTCGGCAAAGCGATCCATCGCGCGGACGGCAGGATCGTCGACAACGACGACGTCGTGGAAGGCGTCGTCCTGCTGCGCAAGGGCGCCGAGGCCGATGCGACTTTGCGCGCCATTCACGAGAAGGTCGCGGAGCTGAACGATCACATTCTGCCGAAGGGCGTGGAGATCGTGCCGCACCTGGACCGCAGCGATCTGGTGCGCTACACCACGCGCACGGTCGAAAAAAACTTGACCGAGGGCATGCTGCTCGTCTCCGTCATCCTGTTCCTGTTTCTCGGCAACATCCGCGGCGCGCTCATCATCGCGCTCACCATTCCGTTCTCGCTGATGTTCGCCTCCATCTGTCTCGACCTGAGCAAGATTCCGGCGAACCTGCTTTCACTCGGCGCGCTCGATTTCGGCATGCTGGTCGACGGCTCGGTCGTGATGGTGGAGAACATCATCCGGCACCTCGACCGGGAAGGGAACAGCCGGACCTCCGTGCGCGACATCATCCGTGCGGCGGCGCACGAGGTGCAAAGGCCCGTTTTTTACTCAAAAGCGATGATTATTGTCGCTTTTTTGCCGATTTTCACGCTACAGCGCGTGGAGGGCCGTCTGTTCCGGCCGATGGCCTGGACGGTGAGTTTCGCGCTCATCGGCGCGGTGATCTTCCCTATGTTGATCGCCACCGTGCTGGCCAGCTTCGCGTTCCGCAACGGCGTCAAAGAGTGGCACAACCCGGTCATTGAGTGGATCACGGCGCGCTATCGCGTCGCGGTCACCTGGGCCGTGCATCATCGCTGGTATCTGGTGGGCGCCTCTGCCGCGGGCGTCGCCGTCACTATCCATCTGCTGGTAAGCGGCGCCATCGGTTCCGAGTTCCTGCCGCATCTCGACGAGGGCGCCATCTGGGTGCGCGGCACGCTTGCGCCCAGCATGGGGCCGACCGAAGGCATCCGGCTGGCCAATCAGGCCCGCGTCGTGCTGGCCGCGTTTCCCGAAGTGAAGGTCGTTGCCAGCCAGGTGGGCCGGCCGGACGACGGTACCGACACGACGGGCTTTTTCAATACCGAGTATTTCGTCGACCTGCATCCGAAGGAAGAGTGGCGGCCCGTCTTTCACCAGGACAAGGAGGCCCTGATCGCAGCGATGAGCCGCGAGCTGGATAAGATGCCCGGTGTGAACTGGAACTTCTCGCAACCCATTGCAGACAACATGGAGGAGGCCGTCAGCGGCGTGAAGGGCGAGCTGGCGTTGAAGATCTATGGCGACGATCTGAAGACGCTCGAAGAGAAAGCCGATCAGGCGGTCGCCATCATGCACGGCGTCCAGGGCATCCAGGACCTGGGCGTGTTCCGCGTGATCGGGCAGCCCAACCTGAACGTGAAAGTGAACCGCGACAAGGCGGCGCGCTATCAGGTCAACGTCAACGACGTGCAGGACGCGATTCAGACCGCCGTCGGCGGCAACGCCGTCACGCAGGTGCTGCAGGGCGAGCAGCGCTTCGATCTGGTCGTACGTTACCAGCAGCCCTATCGCGACACGCAGGAGGCGATCGAAAACATCCGCCTGCTCGCGCCCTCCGGCGAGCGCGTCGCGCTGGCGCAGCTCTGCGACATCAGCGTCAACGACGGTGCGTCCGAGATCTATCGCGAAGCCAATCAGCGTTACGTCGCCGTGAAATACAGCGTGCGCGGGCGCGACCTGGGCAGCACGGTGGAAGAGGCCATGCGCAAGGTGAACCGGCAGGTGCAACTGCCGCCCGGCTACAAGTTCGATTGGGCCGGCGAATACGAGAGCCAGAAGCGTTCGTCAGCGCGTCTGGCGGTGATCGTGCCGGTCACCGTGCTGCTCATTTTCTTCATCCTTTACGCCGTGTTCGGCAGCGCCAAGTGGGCGTTCCTGAACCTGATGAACATCTTTGTCGCGCCGATCGGCGGCCTGTTCGCGCTGTTGCTCACGGGCACGCATTTCAGCGTCAGCTCCGGCGTAGGCTTTCTGGCGCTGTTCGGCGCGTCGGTGCAGATCGGCGTGATCATGGTCGAATACATCAACCAGCTCCGCGCACGCGGCCGTTCGGTGGTGGACGCCGCGGTGGAAGGCGCGGTGCGCCGCCTGCGGCCCATCATGATGACCATGCTGGTGGCGACGCTCGGCCTGCTGCCCGCGGCGACATCGCACGCCATCGGCTCGGATTCGCAGCGGCCGTTCGCCATCGTCATCGTCGGCGGACTGATTGGCAATTTGTTGGTGAGTGTCTTCTTGCTTCCGATGCTCTACGTCTGGTGGGCGCGCCCGACCGACAAGCTGCCCGCGCCCGACGAGGAGTTCCGCGAAGCGTAAGCGTGACCTCAAGTGGGGCGGATCTCCCGGTCCGCGCGGGCTCTCCAGAGCCCGCCCGCCGGGCATTCGCCGCCCCGTCCACGCGCCGTCACATATGTCCTTGGACGGAACCCCGATGCCACCGCTCCCTCACGGCCGCGGCTCCGTTTCAGGGGCGCGCTCCAGCCGCGCGTGGGGCGGCCACGGCGGCGGTGATAGAGTGAACTCTTTGCAGCTTCGCCGGACACGCGGGCAGGGCGCCGCGTTAAAGCCACCGGCGCGGCCTTTCGAGGAGAGTTGAGCCGGGACCCATGAAGCTGAATTCGCACGTTCTCAAGAGTACGATCGCCGCGGCGCTGGGCGGCCTGCTGTTCGGATTTGATACGGCCGTCATTTCGGGTACGACCAGCGCCTTGAAGTCGATCTTCGGGCTTACGGAGTGGGGCCTCGGTTTCACCGTCGGCAGCGCCCTGCTTGGCACCATCGTCGGCGCGATGTGCGCCAGCATCCCGGGCGACAAGCTGGGCCGCAAGATGAGCCTGATGCTGATGGCTGGCCTCTATTTCGTTTCCGCTTTGGGCTGCGGCATCGCGTGGGACTGGAACTCGCTGCTGGTGTTCCGCTTCATCGGCGGACTCGGCATCGGCGGCTCGTCGGTGCTGGGCCCGTTGTACATCGCCGAGATCGCGCCGGCGCGCCACCGCGGCCGGCTGGTCGGACTTTTCCAATTCAATGTGGTCTTCGGCATTCTGGTGGCTTACCTGTCGAACTACCTGATCGGCCTGGTTGGATTCGGCGCTTCGGAGTGGCGCTGGAAACTGGGCATCGCGGCTCTGCCGGCGGCCATCTTCTTCTTCCTGCTGTTCAGCATTCCGCAGAGCCCGCGCTGGCTGGTGAAGCAGGGCCGTGTCGATGAGGCGCGCAAGGTCATCGAAGAGATCGACGAAGGGAATCACGAAGAAGAGCTGGCCGCCATCGTCGAATCCATCGACGCCGAGCACGGCCTGGGCAGCGAGCGGCTGTTCCAGCACAAGTACCGCCTGCCGGTCTTCCTGGCCATTGCCATCGGCATGTTCAACCAGCTCTCCGGTATCAACGCGATTCTTTACTACATCAACGACATCTTCGCGCGCGCCGGCTTCGACAAAGTGTCGAGCGACCTGCAGGCCGTGGCTATCGGCGCCACGAACCTGCTGGCGACCATCATCGCCATGTCGGTGATCGACCGCTTCGGGCGCAAGAAAATGCTGCTGCTCGGCGCCGTCGGCACCGCGCTGTGCCTGGGCGGCGTGACCGCGATTTTCGCCACCGGGCAACACGAGTGGTTGCTGGTGTGGCTGCTGATCGGCTTCGTCGGCTTCTTCGGCTTTTCGCAGGGCGCCGTGATCTGGGTGTACCTGAGCGAAGTCTTTCCGACGCGCGTGCGCGCCAAGGGCCAGAGCCTGGGCAGCTTCTCGCACTGGTTTATGAACGCGGTTTTGTCGATGACGTTCCCTTACATCGCGAAGCAATCCGGCGCGGCGCCGTTCGGCCTGTTCACAGCGATGACGGTCGTGCAGTTCTTCGTCGTGTTGTTCGTCTTCCCGGAGACCAAGGGCGTCACGCTCGAGCAGATGCAGAAGAAACTGGGCATCCACTAAACGCGTCGATGCCACCTTGGCGGAACTGAAGTTCCGCGCGGAATGAATTCCGCCCCACCGCGTTGCGTAGTTTTTCTACAATCCCCGGCGGTGACGCCGCATCTAAACAGAAGGAGCGCGACGGCGAACGCCGAGGCCGGAAAGGCCGGGCATGACCGCCGCGCCGGGCGCGAATCCAGGCGCTCCCCGCTGCGGACTGCAACTCCTGCCAACGGTCGAGCCGGCGCGCCGGGGAGCTATCTTATTCAACATGGGTAAGACTGTTGCGGAAGTACTCGTAGACTGCCTGACGACGGCGGGCGTAAAGAGAATCTACGGCGTCGCGGGCGATTCGCTGAACGGCATCACGGATACCGTTCGCACGCGCGAAAATGCGCGGATTGGCGACATTGAATGGATTGCCGTGCGGCACGAAGAGACGGCGGCGTTCGCGGCCGGCGCTGAAGCGCACCTGACCGGCAAGCTCGCGGTCTGCGCCGGAAGCTGCGGCCCCGGCAATCTACACCTGATCAACGGACTCTACGATTGCCAGCGCAGCCGCGTGCCCGTGCTCGCGATTGCCGCGCACATTCCGAGCCGTGAAATCGGCAGCGGCTATTTTCAGGAGACGCATCCGGAAGAGATCTTCCGTGAGTGCAGCCACTTTTGCGAGCTGGTTTCGCAGCCCGAGCAGATGCCGCGGCTGCTGGAAATCGCCATTCAGACGGCGCTCACCAAGCGCGGCGTTTCCGTCCTGATTCTGCCCGGCGACGTGGCGTTGCGCGCGGCCACCGTGGCGGAGCCGCGTTTGCGCTTCCCGCAGCCGCGGCCGACGATCCGTCCTTCGGCAAGCGAGATTGAAGCGCTCGCCGAGACGCTCAACAAAGCGCAGCGCGTGACGATTCTGGGCGGCGCTGGCTGCGAAGGCGCGCATAACGAATTGATCCAGACGGCCGGCAAGCTGCAGGCGCCGATCGTGCACGCCATGCGCGGCAAAGAGTTCATCGAATACGACAATCCTTTCGACGTCGGCATGACCGGCCTGCTCGGCTTCTCGTCCGGTTATGAGGCCATGCGGAGCTGCGACACGCTGCTCATGCTGGGTACGGATTTCCCGTATCAGCAGTTCTATCCCGAGAACGCGACGGTCATCCAGATCGACCTGCGCGGCGAGCAGATCGGACGCCGCACAAAGGTCGACCTGGGGCTGATCGGCGACGTGCGGGAGACGCTGGCGGCACTGCTGCCGAAGCTGGAACAGAAGACCGACAACCGGCACCTGAAAGCGGCGCAGGACGACTACGTGAAGGCGCGCCAGGGGCTCGACGATCTCGCCACCGGCGAGCCGGGCAAGATGCCCATCCATCCGCAATACGTCGCCAAGGTGGTGAACGAGCTGGCCGCGGACGACGCCATCTTCTCCTGCGACGTCGGCACGCCGGTCATCTGGGCCGCGCGTTATCTCACCATGAACGGCCGGCGCCGGCTGCTCGGCTCCTTCGCGCACGGCTCGATGGCGAACGCGCTGCCGCAGGCCATCGGCGCGCAGGTCGCCTATCCCGGGCGGCAGGTAGTGACGCTCTCCGGCGACGGCGGATTCTCCATGCTGATGGGCGATCTGCTCACGCTGCGCCAGCACAATCTGCCGGTGAAGATGATCGTCTTCAGCAACAGCTCGCTCGGCTTTGTCGAGTTGGAAATGAAGGCGGCGGGACTGGTGGACTACGCCACGGGCTTACAGAATCCGAACTTCGCCAAGATGGCCGAGGCGGCGAACATCCTTGGCTTGCGGGCGGAGAAGCCGGAAGATGTCCGTCCGATGATCGAGCAGGCGCTGAAGCATGACGGCCCGGCGCTGGTCGAAGTGCTGGTCAACCGGCAGGAGCTGGCCATGCCGCCGTCGATCAAGCTGGAACAGATTGTGGGCTTCAACCTGTACATGATCCGCGCCGTCCTGAGCGGACGCGGCGATCAGGTGATCGATCTGGCTAAGTCGAATCTCTTCCGCTGACCCGGTTGTTTCATCTCTCATGTTGGGGCGGGCCGCGGGTTTTCCCGCGGCCCTTCTTTTGCGGTCGAATCCGCCATTCCGTTGTGCAATAGTCGGCAGGTGCGTGCGTATAGGTGGTTGAGGAACCGGAAATGGGAACACTCAGCCTGGCGATGCACGCGGAGCAGATGACTATGGCCCCACTAGAGGGAGTTCAGGCGCTTTACGAGCGGTACGCCGAGACGGTCTACCTGACCGCGTTGCGCGTCACCGGCAGTCCGGCCGACGCGGAAGACGCGATGCAAACCGTTTTTCTGCGCGTGCTGAACCAGAGCACGGCCCTGGATCCGGTCAACACCCCGAAAAGTTACTTCAAACGCGCGGCGACCAACGCCGCCGTGGATATCCTGCGCCGCAAATCCGCCCACAATGAGGCGCCTTTGGACGAAGGCATCGGACGAGCGTCCCCGGAGAGTCCGGGGCTGCTGAAAGAGCAGCTCCGACAGGCATTGGCGCAATTGGATGCCCGCGACGCGGAGCTGTTCATCTTGCGCTACGTCGAAGGTCTCGGCAACGGCGAACTGGCCGAACTTTACGGCGTTGAGAAATCGAAGATCGCCATGCGGCTGTACCGGATCCGGCAGCAGCTTCAGGCGGAGTTGAACCGGTAGCAGGTGGGAAGGAGAAGGGCCATGTCGGAAGAGCGGTTGGAAAAAGCTCTGGAAGCGATGCGCCAGGAAGCGGCCGGTGAGACGGAGCTGGCTGCCGCGAAGGCGCGCGTGTGGGACAAACTGGCCGGCGGCGAGACCGGTGCATGTTCCGGTTTCCGTGCGCAGTTGCGGGACTACCTCGATGGCAAGCTGGCCGAAAACCGGCGTCTGCTGATGGAAGACCATCTGGGGCGCTGCGCCGAGTGCCGCCGTGCGTACACGGAAATGAAGGGCGAACGGACCGTGGTGGCTATGCCCTCCGTCCGGCGTCCGGTGCTGCGGAACTGGCAGCGCTGGGCGATTGCCGCGGGCGTGATGGCGGGCATGCTGTACCTGGGGCGCGGGCCGGTGGACCGGTTGCTGGCGCCGCCGGGTCCGCGCGCGACGGTGGAGATGGCCTCGGGCGCACTCTACCGGCTGCCCGACGGAACGCTGGCGCGGGGCGCGAAGCTCGGCGACGGCGAGGTTGTGCGGACCGGGCCGGGCGCGCGCGCCGTACTGCGGCTCGCCGATGGCTCGGCGGTGGAAGTGAACGAACGCTCCGAGCTGTTCATCAACGCGGCGTGGAGCGGGCAGACGATTCACCTGCGGCGCGGCGACGTGATCGTGCAGGCCGCCAAGCAGCGGCACGGCCGGCTGCGGGTCCAGACGCCGGACGCAATCGCAGCGGTCAAGGGCACGATCTTTGCGGTTTCCACGGGCATGTCGGGCTCGCTGGTGACGGTCGTGGAAGGCACAGTCGAAGTCACGGAGCCCGCGGGCCAGAAGGTACTCACGCGCGGCCAGCAGGCGGCTTCCAATCCCAACCTGGAGAAGACGCCAGCGGGCGAGGCCGTCGCATGGAGCATGAATTCGCCGCAGTACCTGGCGCTGCTCGGAGACTTCGCGACGCTGGAAAAGCAGATTGCCGCATTGCCGTCGCCCGCGTTGCGCACGCAGGCCACGCTGCTCAAGTATCTGCCGGCGAACCCGATCGTCTACGGCGCCATCCCGAACCTGAACGGCACGCTGCAACAGGCTCTGACGCTGGCCGGCCAGCAGGCCGGTGAGAGCACGGCGTTCGCGCAATGGTGGAATTCCGATTCGGGCGCCAAGCTGAAGGAGACGCTCGGCCAGATCCAGGCGATCTTCCCCATGCTCGGCGATGAGATTGTCTTTGCGCTGTGCGAAAAGAGCACCGCCGCGAACGCGGAGAAGGTGCCGGTGATTCTGGCGAACGTACAGGCCGGCGAGCAGGCGGGTTTGAAGACCGCGCTGGATGCGCTCACTGGCATCAGGTACCAGGTGAACGGCCAGCTCCTGGTGGCTTCGAATTCGGACGCGGACCTGCAGTGGGCCGTGGGCGCGCTGGGCCAGGGCGCTTCCGGCGATTTCGCGACGCAAATCACCGAACGTTATCAGCAGGGCGTCGGCTGGCTGATCGCCGTCAATCTGGCCGGCCTGCCGGCGCAGGGCGCAAACGCGCCTTCGGCCACGCTGATCGGTCCCATGAAGAGCCTGTTCTTTGAGCAGCGCACGGCCAACGGCGTTGACGAGAATCGCGCTACGCTGGCTTTCAACGGACCGCGGACCGGCATTGCCTCCTGGATCGCGTCGAAGGGCGCGGGCGGCGCGGCGCAATACCTCACCTCCGATGCGGTGCTCGCCTTCTCGGCCTCGACGTTGACGTCACTGCAGATGTACCAGGAACTGACCGCCCGCATTGCGCAGGTCAACCCGGACTTTCCGGCGAAGCTCCAGGAGATGCAGACGACGCTGGGCATCGACGTCGCGAACGACATCGCCTCGGCGCTCGGGACCGACTTCGCCTTCGGCATCGAAAATCCGACCGTGCCGATGCCCGGCTGGGTGGCGGCCGCCGAAGTCTACAAACCCGCTTCGCTCGACGGCGCCGTCGCCAAGCTCGTCGCCGCTTTCAACGCGCACTTGGATGCCGCTAATCAGACCAAACAGCTCACACTCGGCCAGCAGACCACGAACGGCGTGCTGTGGCACACGCTCAGCTCCGGCGCCACGAAACAGATGGTTGCCTGGACGTACGACCAGGGCTACATTGTGATGAGCAACGATCTGGGCGTCGGCGCCAAGGCGCTGCAGACGCGGGCCAGCGGCTTCCCGCTGGTGCGTTCCGCCGTGTTCACCGGCCAGATGCCGCAGGCGGAAGGCGTAAGCCCGTCCGGCTTCGCCTGGCTCAACACCAAAGGCGCGCTCTCGGCCCTGCTGGCGAAGTTCCCGAACCCGGCGTTGCAGAAACTCGCGAACGACCGCGACCCCGTGCTCGTGGTTCTCAATGCGGACACGGAACAATTGCGCCTCGCGAGCCGTACTCGATTAACGAGCCTGGTGCTTGACCTGATGCTGACCGGTTCAGCATCCGCCAACGCCAAGGCCACGCAGCAGTAATCGGAGCCCAATGCCGAGCGTGATTGAGACAGACAACTTGCGACTGATGCTGGGACGGCGGGAGATCCTGAAGGGGATCTCCTGCCGCCTCGGCGTTTCCGGCGCGGGCAAAGCGATCGGCCTGCTGGGGCCGAACGGGGCCGGCAAGTCCACGCTGATCCAGACCTTGCTCGGCTTTCATCGCCCACTCGCGGGCTCTGCGCGGATCCTCGGCTTCGATTGCCATCGCCAGGCGCGCGAGGTTCGCTCCCGCATCGGCTACATGCCGGAGAGCGATTCGTTCATCGCCAACATGACGGCGGTGTCGTTTCTCCACCTGATGGGCGAGCTTTCGGGGATGCCTTCCGAGGCAGCTTTGGAGAAGGCGCACGAGGTGCTCTTCCACGTGGGTCTCGGCGAGGCGCGCTACCGCAACCTCGGCACGTACTCGCTCGGCATGAAACAGATGGCGAAGCTGGCGCAGGCCATTGTGCACGGGCCCGAACTGGTCATCCTCGACGAGCCGACGAACGGTTTGGATCCGTCGGCGCGGCTGCGCATGCTGAAGCTCGTCCGCGAGATGAAAGAGGACCACGGCATGAGCGTCGTGCTCTGCTCGCATCTGCTGCGCGACGTCGAAGAGGTCTGCGACGAAGTCGTCATCATGAAGGACGGCCTGATCGTTCATCAGGCGAACCTCGAAGAGGAGCGCCGCTCCAACCGGCGCTTCGCGGAACTGGAAGTCTCGGGCGACGACAGCGAGCTGGCCGCGGCATTGGGCGCGGTCGGCGCCGAGGCCGTGAGCGAAGGCGGCGGGCGCTGGCGAGTCGTATTACCTCCGGCTTTCGAAGTGCCCGGTTTGTGGCAGATCACGGCGCGCCTCGGGCTGAACGTCCGCAAGCTGACACATCGCCGCGATTCGCTCGAAGAGATTTTTATGAAGGCCGTGGGACACCTGCAGCGCACGCCTGGCGATGAGGCCGCCGCGGAGCCGCAGGCGGAGGAGGCGAACGCTCATGGCCGTCTATAGGCTCGGCTACCAGCGCTATCAGGGACCGCTCACGACGCACTGGCAGCGTCTGCTCGTGCTGCCGCGCTACGCTTGGCGGCGTTTGTTTCAACAGCGCCTGGTGTTGATCCTGCTGGTCGCGTCGCTGATCTGGCCGCTGCTGTGCGGCGGCTACATTTATGTGTCCCACCGTCTCGACCTGCTGGGCAGCCTGCCGGGCAACCTCAAGGACGCCGTGGAAATCGGCGGTAAGTTCTTCCTGGTCTTCATGGATGTCCAGGCGGTGTTCTCCGTGCTGCTGGCGGCGCTCGCCGGGCCGGGACTGATTGCGCCCGACCTCGCGAACAACGCGCTGCCGCTCTACTTCAGCCGTCCGCTGACGCGCTTCGATTATGTTGCCGCCCGCATGGCTACGCTCGTGGGCCTGCTCTCGCTTATTACCTGGATCCCCGGCGTGGTGCTGTTCTGGATGCAGGCGGGCATGGCCGGCTGGAGCTGGTTTGCAGTGAACTGGTATCTCGGCGCCGGCATCTTTTTCGGATTCGCGCTCTGGATTCTGGTGGTGAGCCTGGTCGCGCTGGCGTGCTCGGCTTACGTGAAATGGCGGATCGTGGCCGGCGGTCTGGTGCTGGGCTTCTTCTTCATCCTCACCGGCGTCGCGCAGATGGTCAACGCCGTGCTGCGCGTGGGCTGGGGCTCGCTGTTGAATCCGGCGCGTTCGCATTACATCCTCTGGTCGGCGATGCTGGGCGTGGATCTGCCCCCGGGGCCGGGTGTCTGGCCGTGCGTGATCGTGCTGACGGTGACGGCATTGGCGCTCGCGCTGGTGCTTGAGAGGAAACTGCGCGCCGTGGAGGTGATCTCATGAGCACGAACGAGATCATCTTCGAAGACGTATCGAAGTTCTACGGCGAGGTCCTGGGCGTCAACAAGGTGACGCTGCACATCCCGCCGGGCATCACCAGTCTGGTCGGGCCGAACGGCAGCGGCAAGACGACGTTGATGAACCTGATGACGGGTCTGATTCTGCCCGACCGCGGGTCTATCTCGGTGCTGGGCCTCTCGCCGCGCGACCCCGAACATCTGATGCGCATCACGGGCTACGCCACGCAATTCGATTCGGCGCCGCGTTGGGCCACCGGCTTGGAATTCGTTTCCACCGGCCTGACGCTCTACGGCTATTCCGCCGCCGAGGTGCGCGAGCGGGCGTGGCGTGCGCTCGAACTGGTCGGGCTGACCGACGCCGCGGACCGCAAGGTCGCCGCGTATTCGAAGGGCATGCGGCAGCGCGCGCGGCTGGCGCAGGCCATTGCGCACGATCCACAGGTGCTGGTGCTGGACGAGCCGTTGAATGGGCTCGATCCGCTGGTGCGCGCCGACACCATCGCGCTGTTCCGTCATTACGCCGCGCAAGGCCGCCACGTGCTGCTATCCAGTCACGTGCTGCAGGAAGTGGATCTCATCAGCGATCAGGTGATCCTGATCGCCAACGGCATGATCGTCGCCGAAGGCGAGATTCGCGACGTGCGCGACGAAATCTCGGACCGTCCCAGCCAGTTCATCCTGCGCTGCCGCGACGCCTCGCGCATCGCGTCGCTGCTGTTCAACGAAGACCACGTGACCGAAATCCGGATGAACGACGACCACCTGGGCCTGCTCGTGATGACGCGCAATCGCGAGGAGTTCTCGCGCGCGCTGACCCGCATCGCCGTGGCCGGATATGTGATCGATGGCGTCATCCCCGCCGACGAAAACGTGGACGCGCTCTACGAATATCTGATCGGAGGTGGACGCGCATGACGCAGGCACGGATCCGGCAGGCGTGGGCGATCGCGCGCGTGGAACTGCGGCGGGCGTTTTTCTCGCGGCGTGGCCTGTGGGTGTATCTGCTGGCGCTGCTGCCTTGCGTGATGTTCCTCGGCCATGGCATTGAGATCCGCATTCGCGAGAAACACTGGATGCAGAATGGGCTCACGCCGGCCCAGGTGGTCGACAGCATGGCGCAGGGCGAGACGGTGGACGCCGTGCTGCGGCGCGCGCCGAATCCGGTGAATGACCGCAACTGGCAGGAGCGGCGGGAGGATCCCGACGACCGGCAGGACAAAGACAGGGACAAAGATAAGGGCAAAGACAAGACGCCCGCGCCCAAGCCCGACGAGATGCGCGCGCTGACCTATTTCGACGGCCACCGCATCGCGTATCTGCACTTCACGAACGGCGTCCTCGACCGGAAGCACGTGAATCTCAGCCGGAATCTGGAAGACGACCGCCGCGCCTTCGCGGGGATCTTCCAGGTCTTCTATTTGCGGCTGGCCATCTTCTTCGGCTGCCTGGGCATCTTTATGAATCTGTTCCGCGGCGAGATGCTCGACAAGACGCTGCATTTCTGGTTCCTCGCACCCGTGCGGCGCGAAGTGCTGCTCGCGGGCAAATACCTCGCCGGCATCGTCGCGGCGGCGGTCATCTTCGGCGGCGGCGCGCTGCTCGCCTACGGCGCCATGCTGTGGCCGCACAGCGGCGTGGACGCGCAGATGTTCCTGCAAACCGCGGGCTGGTCGCACGCCTTCTGGTACACGACCGCCGCCGTGCTCGGGTGCCTCGGCTATGGCAGCGTCTTCCTGGCGGCGGGTCTACTGTTGCGCAACCCGATCATCCCGGCGGCGGTGATTCTGGTCTGGGAGAGCATCAACGGCTTTCTGCCGGCGGTCCTGCAACAGATGAGCGTGCTCTACTATTTGCAGTCGCTGTGCCCGGAGACGGCGCCGATCGACGAGAATTCGGCGCTGGCGCGTCTGCTGTTCGCCCCGGCGGCGTCGGCCTCGAAGGGCCTCGCCATTCTCGGCTTGTTGGCGGTGACCGCGCTGGTGCTCTGGGCTGCCTCGCGCGCCGTCCGGCGCATCGAAATCAACTACGGCGCGGAGTAAAACCGCCCCCATCCGGCGCGAGATTTTCGGGCAACCCGAGGCCCGATCTGATAGCATTTTGACGACATGTTGTTCACTGCCGCCATCCTCGGAATTTTCGTCTACGGCATGATCGCCGCCATGCTGGGCACGATCTTGCCGGACCTCTCCAAAACGTATTCGCTTTCTCCAAAGCAAAACGGAAACATCGCCCTGACGCAGGCTATCGGCCTGATGATCGGCTCCTTCTCCGCCGGTCCGCTGGCGGACCTGTATGGCAAGCAACTGGGCATGGTTGTGGGCCTCGGCTTGGTTGCGCTGGCGTTCTTCTTCCTGCGCGGCTCGCGCGGTTACGGCACGGTCATGCTGGCCATGCTGGTGCTCGGGCTGGGCGGCGGCGTACTCGTGACGGGCGCCAACAGCCTCAGCTCGGAGATCGCCAAGGCGTTGCAGTCGAACACAAGTTCCATCGCCAATCAGTTGAACCTGTTCTTCGGACTCGGCGGGTTGCTGACGCCGCTGGTGGCCGCGAACCTGTTTAAGAGCGATTCGAAGAAGCTGACGTTGTTCGCCGCGGCGCTCGCCATCATCGCGCTGCTGGCCAGCATCTTTGCGCCGTATCCGCCCGCCGCGGGCAAGTTGTCCTTCAACTTCGCGAGCGCCAGCGGCCTGCTCACGAACACGCACCTCGTGCTGCCGGCGCTGTTCCTGTTCCTTTATGTGGCCTGTGAAGTCGGCGTGTGGAACTGGCTGGCGCGGCACCTCATCGCACAGGGAGTCCCGGAAAAGCGCGCCATGACGATCCTTTCGCTCGGCTTTGCGCTGGGCTTGATCGTCGGTCGCGCGGTCATCTCCCAGGTGCTGCAAAGCGTCGATGCGAAGACCGTGCTGATCGGCGCGGCCGTCGCCATGGCCGTCACCACGTTCCTGATGCTGCAGAGCAAGAGCCCGGTCATCGCCTGGGTCGCGGTCTTCGTGGCCGGCCTCGCCATGGCGCCGGTCTATCCGACCGTGCTCGGCTATGTCGCCGACGCCTTCAAGGCGGCCGGCATGGAAGCCACCGCGATCGGCATCGCGGCCACCGCGGGTTGGGCGGGCATCGTTTGCTCCAGCCCGATCATCGGCGGCATTGCCGGCGACGATCCGACGCGGCTGAAGAAGGCGCTGCTGCTGCTGCCGGCGGCCTCCATCATCATGGCCTTCGTCGGCTTCGCCTTCCCGGCGCTGGCGAAATAGTTCTGTCCGGCTCCTCAAGCGAACGGGTGCGCGCGCGAGCGTTCACCCGTTTTTCGTTTCCACCAGAAAGGTCACCGGACCTTCGTTGGTCAGCGTGACGGACATCATGGCGCGAAAGACACCGGTCCGCGTTTCGACGCCGCGCTCGCGCGCCTTGGCGACGAAGTGCTCGTAGAGCCGGTTCGCCTCCTCCGGCGGAGCGGCCATGTCGAAGCTGGGGCGGCGGCCCTTGCGCGTGTCTCCATACAGCGTGAATTGCGAAACCACCAGCAGCGCGCCGCCTGTGTCGAGCAGGCTGAGATTCATCTTGCCGGCGGTGTCCTCGAAAATGCGCAGGCCGAGCACCTTATCGACGAGCGCCTCGGCGTCGGCTTCCGTGTCGCCGCGCCGCACGCCGAGCAGGACGAGCAATCCCGCCCCGATCGCGCCGGTGATGCTGCCTTCCACTTCCACGCGAGCCGCGGAGACCCGTTGAATCAATGCACGCACAGCAACTCCTCAATCCAGGCGGACCGCGCGGTCCACGCTCCGCGCCGGCGGCGCAAAAACGGAGTGCCCGGTCTTCATTGGAAACCCCCTAGTTTAGACTGGTAGTGCAGCCATGCCAACTCGCAAACCTGTCAGCTACAAAGACGCCGGGGTCAATATCGACGAGGCCAATCGCGCGGTCGATCTCATCAAAGTCTCCGCGCGCAAAACGTTCACCCGCGGAGTGATGAGCGACATCGGTAGCTTCGGCGCCGGTTTCCGGCTCTCGGGCTACAAACGTCCCATCCTGATTTCGTCTTCCGACGGCGTCGGCACCAAGCTGAAGGTTGCGTTCCTGGCGAAGAAGCACGACACGGTCGGGCAGTGTCTGGTGAATCACTGCGTCAACGACATCGCCGTGCAGGGCGCCGCGCCGCTCTATTTCCTGGATTATTTTGCGGTCGGCAAGCTCGACGCCGACGTGGCGGGCGCGGTCGTGGGCGGGCTGGCCAAGGCGTGCGAGGAAAACGGCTGCGCGCTGATCGGCGGCGAGACGGCGGAGATGCCCGGCCTGTACAGCGCGGGCGAATACGATCTGGCCGGCTTCATCACGGGCTGCGTCGAGCGCTCGAAGCTGCTCACGGGCGCGAAGATCGCGCCGGGAGACGTGCTGCTCGGCCTGCCATCGACGGGCCTGCACACCAACGGCTACTCGCTGGCGCGCAAGTTGTTTTTCGACGTTGCGGGCTACACCGTGAAGACCTTCGTGCCGGAGCTCGATTGCACGGTCGGCGAGCAATTGTTGAAGGTGCATCGCAGCTACTTGAAGCCGATCCAGCGGCTGATGAAAGACAACCTCCTGCTGGGCGCGGCGCACATCACCGGCGGCGGCATCACCGACAACACACCGCGCATTCTGCCCGCCGGCGTGGCCGTCGAGGTGCAACTCGGCTCCTGGCCCATCCTGCCGGTTTTCGAACTGTTGCGCCGCCTGGGCAACGTGCCCGACGACGACTATCGCCGCACGTTCAATCTCGGCGTCGGCATGATTCTCGTCGTGCCGCAGAAGAAGGCCGCGAAGGCCAAGAAGGCGCTGGACCGCATCAAGGAGCCGTGGTACGAAATCGGCCGCGCCATTCGCCAACCGCGCGGCAAGAAGGAACGGGTGATCTACAAGTGAAGCGGATTGCGATTCTCGTCTCGGGCCGCGGTTCGAATTTCGAAGCCATCGCGCGCAACATCCAGGCTGGCCGGATCGATGCCGAAATCGTCTGCCTGATTTCGAATCAGCCCGACGCCAAAGCGCTCGACACGGCGCGCTCCATGGGCCTGAATGCCGTTTCGCTGCCGTCGAAGGGCGTCGACACGGACACTTACGCGCAGCGCGTATGCGACGTGCTGGCCCCGTTGAACGTCGATCTGGTCTGCCTCGCCGGCTTCATGCGGCGCGTCGGCCAGCCGCTGCTCGAACATTACCCGATGCGCATCCTGAACATTCACCCGGCGCTGCTGCCGTCGTTTCCGGGACTGCACGTGCAGCAGCAGGCGATCGATTACGGCGTGAAGTTCTCGGGCTGCACGGTGCATTTCGTCGATGCCGGGCTCGACTCGGGACCGATCGTGAAGCAGGCCGCCGTGCCCGTGCTCGACACCGATGACGCGGACGCGCTGGCGGCGCGCATTCTCGTCCAGGAGCATCGCATTTACAGCGAAGCGATTGCGCTCGTGCTTAGCGGTCAATATCGCATCGAAGGCCGCCGGATCGTTGAAACGTCGCCCGCCACGGCGCCGCGGCCGTAAGCAGTCAGCAACCACGGGCCGGTACCGTCAGGGAGTGGTTGTATCTCCGTGCTGTAGTCCTGAATTGGCTGAAGGCGCAGTGGGCAGCTCTTGTCTGCTGCTGGCGCGTTATCGAGTCTCCGGCGCCCGTTCGAGCATTTCGCGCGTCACCGGCACAACCTGGAAATCGGGCGTCTGCAAGACCTGTGGCGGCGTCTCGCCCGGTTGGCCTTTGTCGAGCAGGAACAGCGCTCCGCCGGCAATCTGATCCATACGCGTTGGCGGGAAATCGAGTTGTACGGCGGCCCGCTGCGCGCTCGATCCGGCATCGAACGCCAGCACCTGCCGGCTGCCCGCGTCCGCCACGTAGAGTTGCTTCCCGTCTGGAGATAAAGCAATGCCCGCCGGATCGGTGAGGCCGTTGCCCGCCGCGACCACGGTGCGCAGCGTCAGTCCCATGGTCCAGTTGCTCAGGGCGTAGACTTCCGCGCGGCCGCGGTCGGCGATGTAAAGCGTGCCATCGGCAAGGAACATCGCGCCGGGCTTCGCCAGCGTCAACAACGTTTGCGCCACGCCGCCTGCGGGGATGATGGCCAGACTCGCACCTTCGCGCTCACGGAATGTCGCAAACGCGAAGCGCGCCTCGGGATCCACCGCCAGAGCCGCGGGCGCCGCCGCGAACTGGCTCATGTCGAAGCGTCCGGCGGAAGCCGGGTCGGTCTGAACGTTTTTCCAAAAGAAGAGTGCGGCTTGTGCCGCGTCATAGACGACCAGCGCATTCGAGTCCGCGCTCCACGCCGCCCGGTCGAGGCGCAGCGGCTCATCGGTCAGGCCGCGCCACACCGGCCGTTGCGTCTGGACGCGGCGCACGATCGAGAGTTGGCCGTCGCGGACCACCAGCGCGGTCCGGCCATCGGGTGCGGGCAGGGCGAATTCCACGCCGCTGACGCTGGCGTCGCCTTCATAGGCCGCGTTGGAGTTGCCCAGCAGCAGCGGGCGTATGCTCGCGGTGCTGTCGTCCACGAGCACGCCGCGTACAGGTGCGCCCGCAGGGGTGGATTCTCCGGCAAAGAGGAACAGGGGGAGTGAAAAGGCGCAGATCGCAGTGCGTCGCAGCAAGCAGGCCAACCTCCGGCGCCCGCACGGATCCCGGTTTCCCAGTTATCCAAGAAGGATCTATCGGCGGTCCGGCCCGTCGTCTCAGGCCGGCTCCACGTGCGGGGTCTTTCCTTGTTGGATGCGATACGGCCGCCCGTGATTCAGGATCGATTGCCGCGCCGCCTCAATCACCAGTTCATTGAAGCGCGAGTTGGCCGGCGTCGCCATCGGCCCGTCGGCGTCCCATTGGCCGAGCAGCGCGCGGCGCTCGTCCAGCGAACGATCGTCCTGGCCGAGCTCCAGCGCCCGCTCGACAATCCAGGCGACCGAGCGGTAACCGTAGCCCACCGGCGTGCGGCCCTTGCCGCCGAAATCGAGGTACTGGAAATACTCCGTCGAGGGCTCGGCGTAGGTTGTCGCGCCCGCCCCGGACGGCGGCTCGGTGTAGCAGTAGGAGAGTCCGCGATACTGGTCGTCGTGCTGCAGCCAGCCGCCCTTGTCGCCGTGCGAGCAATACAGCGTCAGGCCTTGCGTATTCGAGCCCGGCCCGCTGTCCGGGAAGCAGAGCGCATTTTGCACGTTCAGGCATGCGCCGTTTTCCCAGATCACGCGCGCGTCGGTCCATAGCCAGCCTTCCACGCCGTTCGGAAAGCGGTCCTTCAATCCGTAGACGCTGACCTCCACCGGTTGCAGCCCGGTGATGAAGTGCACCAGATCTACGTAATGGCAGCCGATGTAAGTGAACGCGTCGGTCGCCTCGCAGGTGAACCAGTTCTGAAAATTCGAGTGGCGGTAATACCACTTCTCCAGCAGTCGCGCCGCGCCGAGCCGGAACTCGCCGAAGGCGCCCTCGCGGTAGCGTTGGCGAGCCAGCAGATTGCGGTCGTCGAAGCGCTTGTGATATTCGACGCCGACCAGCAGACCGCGGCTCAACGCCTCCTCTTCAATGCGCTGCGACTCGGCGGCCGTCAGCACCAGCGGCTTCACGCACAGCACGTTCTGGTCGTGCCGCAGCGCGGTCATCACCGCTTCGAAGTGCAGCGGATCGGGCAGCGCCACGGCCACCAACTGCCGCGGCGGTAGGGCCGCGATGACCTCCGCGTAAGGCTCCAGCCGCGGCCGGAAGGTGCGCTCGGGAAACGCGCGGCGCAATTGCGGACTGGAGGCCAGACTCTCCAGCGCCGCGGCCCGGCGCTCGCAAACCTGGACCTCCTCAATGCGCCCCAGGCGCTGCAACTGCAGCAACGACGGCAGAATCTGATCGTTCGCGATCATGCCTCCGCCGATCAGGAGGACCTGCATGGCTAGACCCCTTTGCGTGCGGCGAGCGCTTCGGCGAAGCTCTCCGCCAGTACCTGGCATCCTTCCTTCACCGCGTCCGCGGTAATGCACAGCGGCGGGCAGATCTTGATGGTGCAACCCTTCGGCCCGACCGGCGAGAACATCAGCAGCCCCTTGGCCACCGAGCGCCAGACGATGTCATGCGCCAGCGCGCCATCGGGCTCGTGTGTGCCGGGCTTGACGCAGGCGAGGCCCGCCACCAGGCCCTTGCCCGCCAGGAACCCCGCCTCCGGGAAGCGCTGCTGAACCGCCGCCAGCTCGGCGTGCAGAATGTTGCCGACCACCTTCGAATTGTTCGTGAGATTCTCACGCAGAATCACGTCGATGTTTGCCAGCGCGGCGGCGCAGCAGATCGGATTGCCGCTATGCGTGGACGACGCCGAACCAGGCACGGGCAGGTCCATCAGATCCGGACGGCCCGCGACGCCCGAGAGCGGCAGCGAACTGGAAATGCCCTTGCCCCACGTGGTCAGGTCGGGCAGGATGCCGAAGTCTTCGTAGCCCCAGAACGTGCCGCACCGGCCGAAGCCCGCTTGCACTTCGTCGAGCACGAGCAGCGCCTGATGCCGCGTGCACCATGCGCGCAGCGCCTGCATGTACGCGACCGGCGCGAAGGCCGCCGTGCCGCCCTGATAGGTTTCCATGATGACGCCGCAAACGTCATCGGCGGCGATGCCCTGGGCGGCGAGCTCTTTCTCAAAGCTCGCGAAGCTCGTGTCTTCCGCCCAGAAGCCGTCCGGGAACGGCACCTGGACGAAGCCGGGGTCGAGGTTGACGATCCATTCCTTCAACGCCGGCGTTCCGCCCACCTGCTGCGATCCCATCGTGCGGCCGTGGAAAGCGTTGCGGAAGCTGACGACGATGTTCTTGCGCGGGCCGCCCGTCTGGACGCCATGCAGGCGCGCCACCTTGATGGCGAACTCAACCGTCTCCGAGCCGGTGGTCAGCAGGAAGATCTTCTTCAGCGGTTCCGGCGTGAGGCTCGCCAGCTTTTCGCACAGCTCCGCGCGCAGCTCGCTCGGGAAACAGTAATTCGTGAGCAGGTGGTGCTGTGCCTGAGCTGCAATGGCGTTGGCGATTTCCGCCCGCCCGTGCCCGGCGTTCGTGATGAGCACGCCCGAGGACCAGTCCAGCCACTGGTTGCCCCACCGGTCCCACACCTGGAACCCTTCGGCGCGGTCCCAGATCACCGGCGGCTGCCCGGCCATGGCGCGGAGTTCGTACTTCTCCAGCTTCTGGAGAATCGGGAGCGACTCCGGAACGGGGAACTCCGTGACCATCCGGCGGTAGCGGGTCTCAATACGGGGAGCAACCCGGGGTTGAACGGCGTCTGGCGTTTTCATGGTCCTATCATGACGCAAACGCCGGGCTCCTCGGACGGGCCTCAGCGGTGCTGGCAGCGCGGGCAGAAATGCGTCCCGCGCTGGCCCACGGTGATGCGGCGGATCGGCGTGCCGCACGCGAGACAGGGCTCGCCCGTGCGCCCGTAGACGCGATGCTTCGTCTGGAACCAACCGCGCCGGCCCTCCGCGTCCACGTAATCGGAGATCGACGAGCCGCCCAACTCGACCGCCTCGGCCAGCACTTCCTGAACGGCTTCGTGCAACCGCAGCAGCCGCGCCCGGCTCACTTTCACCGCCAGACTGAGCGGATGGATCCCCGCGCGGTGCAATGCCTCGTCCGCATAGATGTTGCCGATGCCGCACACGATCCGCTGGTTCAATAGCAGCGGTTTCAGCGCGCCGCGCCGGCCCGCGAGCCGCGCGAGGAACTCCGCCGCGTCCAGGCCCAGCGCGTCCGGCCCCAGCGCCGCGACGTCGGCCGGGTATTCCCGGCTCCAGACCACGCGTCCGAACTGGCGCGGATCTTCAAACATCAGCGCGTGGCCGTCGTCGAAGGCGAACTCCACGCGGGTCCACTTGGTCTTCGGACCATCAATTAAGAGCTTGCCCGTCATCCGCAGATGGACGGTCATCCAACCCTGATCCAGCGGGAAGACGAGGTACTTGCCCTTGCGCTCCAGCCGGAGAATGCGGCGCCCGGTGAGCGCCCGCGTCACCGGGCCGGGTTTCTTTCCCGCCGCCAGCGGCGAGAAAAAATACACCGCTTCGATCCGGCGTCCGGCGACATGTTCCGCAAGCGACCGGCGCACCGTTTCCACTTCTGGCAATTCCGGCAATCCAAATTCTCCTCTTAACAATTACTGATGCGGCGCGGGCTCGCACGGCACATCGACGAACACAGCGCCATCGCGTACCTCGACGCCGTAGCGTTGCAGCCGGACCCGCGGATTGAAGTCGAGCGCACCCGTCTCGACATCGAACTCCCAGCCGTGCCACGGGCAGACGATGCGGCCGTCCACCAGATTGCCGTGCCCGAGCGGGCCATTCAGATGCGGGCACAAGCCGTTGAATGCGTGGATCTTCCCGGCGTGATGGCACAGCGCCACCGGCGTGCCGCCGGCCGTCCGTTGCAGGAGGCTTTCAGGAGGCAATTCGGCGAGCGCCGCAATCCGGATCAGTGCCATTCTCCCGATCATCTTGCCACGCCGGGCTGCCTGCGTGCTGCCGCGAGGGCGTGCGCCGCGGCCCGTTTAGAATTGGATCAGATGGCCTCCTCCAACCCTTGCCGGCGCGCCGCGTTTCTCGACCGTGACGGCGTCCTGAACCGGAAAATGCCGGAAGGCGAGTACGTGACCACGCCGGACGAGTTCGATCTCCTGCCCGGCGCCGTCGGCGGTCTGCGGCTGCTGGCCGCGGCGGGGTACCGATTGATCGTTGTCACCAACCAGCGCGGCGTCGCGCGCGGCAAATTGACGCCGGAGGGGCTGGCCACCATTCATAAAAAGTTGGCCGCCGCGCTGGCCTCCGGCGGCGTGCAACTCGACGCCATCTACGTCTGCCCGCACGGCGCGGGCGAATGCGATTGCCGCAAGCCGGAGCCGGGTTTGCTGCTGCGGGCTTTCGCGGATTTTCCCGACCTTGTGCGCGACGAATGCGTGCTCTTCGGCGACTCCGGATCGGACATCGAGGCCGCCCGGCGCGCCGGCGTACCCTCCGTGCGCATGCCCACGGATGGGTCGCTGGAAGAGGCCGTCCGCCAATGGCTCGCCGGTCGCTGCGTTAGCCCGGATCGAGGCTAATAACGCATTCATAAACAAGCAGTTATATCTGCCGCAGCAGCCGCGGCGGACCTCTTCGCCGGCCCGCCGGTGGCCAGCCCACTCAAAATAAATCTCGCGTCCGCTCTGATCGTTTTCGCAAAACGGCCGATTGTCTGACCAGGATGGAACGGCTTCTATTGGGCCGCCCGTGCCCAAGTCCGGTCCGCGTGAACGCGATGCATATTCGAAACCTGTGCCTTCTGGTCTGTCTGGCTGTGAACCTGCTCATGGCTTCCTCCTCGTCCTCCGGCGAGTCCATGCCGTTTCCCCACCCGGTCTGGTTTGAGGAAAACAGCGGGCAGGCGCCCGGCGACGTCGCCTTTATCGGCCATGGTTTCGGCGCACTGCTCTTCATTCTGAGGGACGGGACACTGAGCCTCGGTGCGGAGACGCATCGGGTCCGTCTGGAACCCGAACGCGGTTCCGCTCTGGCGTCCGTCGCAGGCGAAGCGCCCACCGGCGCCGTGACGCGAACGTACGCGCCAGGCGGCACCACCGTCTCGCGGCACTACGCTCGGGTCCGCGTCTCGAACCTGTGGCCGGGCACGGACCTGTTTTATCGAATTCGCGATGGGCGGCTTGAACTCGGGCTCGACGTGATGGCTGGTCAGACCGCGCACATACCGTCGTTGCGTTGGCGCGGCGCCAGCGCTCGCCTGGACAGGCAAGGCTGCCTTCACGTACTTGCCCGCGGCTTGCGTTTTACTTTGCGCGCCCCGTCCGCTTCTCAGCCCGGTGGCGCGGTGCAGGTGCGCTACCTGCTGGACGGGCGCGGACGCCTGCGTTTTGACGTGCCGGATGCCGACCCAGCGCAGCCTTTGAATATCGATCCCGTTTTCGACTTTTCTACTTACATCGGCGGCGCTCAGATCGACTCGCTGAACGCCATGGCGCTTGGCACGGACGGGAGTATCTATGTGGCCGGCCAGACGGCTTCCAGCAGCTTGTTCGGCACGTCCACGGGCGTTCGGGCGGGCTCGGGCAAAGTGCTGGTCCTGCGCCTTGCGCCCGGCGGTGTGAGCATTGTCTACGCCGCGGTCTTTGGAGGCTCGTACAGCGATCAGGGAATGGGCATCGCGGTTGATGCAGCCGGGGCGGCGTATGTGACGGGCTACACGGATTCGCCGGACTTCCCGGTCACGTCCGGTGCTTTCCAGACCGCGGCACAGGACTGGAATGCCTTCGCCGCCAAACTGGACGCGTCGGGCGGTTTGTCGTATTCCACGCTTCTCGGAGGATCGGGGCCGGACCGGGGAGCGGCGGTTACTGTCGACGGTTCGGGACGCGCGGTCGTAACGGGCCAGACCAGTTCCGCCGATTATCCGGTGACTGCGCAAGCCTACCAGCGGCTCTACGGCGGGACGCAGGACTGCTTTGTCACCATGCTCGCGGCCGATGGTAAGAGCGCCGTGTTTTCGACGTTCCTGGGCGGCAGCGATCTGGATAGCTGCAGTACCGTGGCCTTGGGTCCCTCGGGCGCCATTACCGTGGCGGGTGCGACGCGATCCTCCAACTTTCCTGTGATGGGGGCCTTCCAGGCCAAGGCAGGCGGGTTCCTGGATGGCTTCGTTGCTCAGTTGAACAGTACGGGCTCGGCGCTGGTCAGTTCCTCTTACCTCGGCGGCATCGGGCAGGATCAGATTGCCTCCATTGCCGTCGATGGCAGCGGCTATGTCTATGCCGGCGGCACGACCAGCACGCAGTCTGGTTTTCCGGGTACGAGCGCCGGCGTCATCACGAAAAACGGTAGCGGGAAGAAAGGCTTTGCCTGCAAAATCGCTCCGTCGCTTGTGTCGCTGAGCTGGTGCTCGATCGTCGGAGGGGCGGGCGACGATTCCGTGAACGCGTTGACTCTTACGCCTGCTGGCGAAATTGTCGTGGCCGGTCAGACGTCTTCGGTGAATTTCCCTGTTGTCAACGCCGTCCAATCCGCGTTTCAAGGTACGAGCGACGGCTGGTTCGCGGTCCTCGGTTCCTCCGGCAGCCAGTGGGAAACGGTGAGCTACGCCGGCGGCGCTGGTTCGAATTCCGTCAATGCCGTGCAGGCGTTCCAGGACCGCATCCTCCTCGCAGGAAGCACGACAGCTCCAAATCTGGCGGGAACCAGCGGCGGCATTCAGCCCAGCTCGGGCGGAAGTGGCGACGGGTTTCTGCAGGAAATCGCCCTGGGCAACGGCATCATCCTCAATGGCATCTATCCCGCCAGCGGCACCGGTTTCACGCACAACCTGAGCTTCGTCATTACTGATCCTGCCGGCGGCTCGGCTGTTCAAACCGTGCAGGTGAACGTCAGCAATCCGGTGTCCACTGCAAGCGCTTGTGTTGTGACGCTTGCAGTTGCCTCGAAAACCCTCTCGCTCGCGAACGATGCCGGTACCGGCTCCGTGGGCAGCGCGGCCGCAGGCGCCAATTCGACGCTCCAGAATTCGCAGTGCTCTGTTGCCGCAGCGTCTTCGGCGCTGTCCGTTGCGGGCAACACCATCGCGGTCCATCTCAGCCTGACGTACAGTTCCGCCTTCGCTTCTGTTGGGGCCGGCGCAACGAAGTACGTCAGCGTCTCGGCCTCCGACAATCAGGGGACGTCACTCTCCGTTTCGCCGGCCGCGACATGGACGCTCACCGGGCAACAGCCTCCAACCGTCGTCTCGCTGTCGCCCGCTGCGGGCCAGGGCGCCGCGCAGACATTTGCTCTCACCGTTGCCGATCCGGCGGGGGCGAGCGATCTTGCGACTGTTGAACTCTTGGTCGGAACGTCTACGGCGCCGGTCAATGCCTGCGCGGTTATTTACAGCCGCAAGCAGAACCTTTTTGCGTTACTCAATGATTCCGGCACGGCCACTGCCGGAACGCTTGCGCCAGGACAGGCGACGACCGTCGCCAACTCCCAATGCGTTTTGAACGGCTCCGGTTCGTCGATTCAGCTCTCGGGCAACAACCTGATTATGGCCGTGAGCCTGCAGTTCGCCACGGCCTTCGCCGCGGTAGGCGGCAGCGCGGCCAAGACCATCTACGCCCTGCCGCTCACGGCCTCCGGCCTCGGACCGGCAGGAGGTATAACCGCCGTCGGAACATGGACGGTTCCGCAGCCTGCGCCCAGCGGCCCTCCGTCGGTGACGTCCATCACACCGTCTTCCGGCCAGGGCGCATCGCAGTCCTTCAGTCTTGCCGTTTCCGACCCGCTTGGCGCGAGCGATCTCGCTACCGTGCAATTGCTGGTCGGCTCGTCGACGGCTGCGGCGAACTCCTGTTCGGTCACCTACATCGCCGCCCAGAAAGTATTTGCGCTTTCCAGCGACGCTGGCACGGCTTCCGCAGGCACTTTGGCGCCGGGCCAGGCGAGCACCGTTGCGAATTCACAATGCACTCTGAACGGCGCCGGTTCGTCGGTCACGCTCTCTGGCAACTCCTTGACGATGGTCGTCAGCCTGCAATTCAACGCGGCGTTCGCCAGCATGGGAAGCAGCGCGACCAAGAACTTGTATGCGCTTCCGGTGAACGCTGCGGGCCAGGGTCCAACAGGCGGAATGGCAACCGTTGGAACCTGGACTGTCCCGCAGACTCCGGTGAGTGGCACGCCGGCCGTCGTCTCGCTGTCCCCTTCGAATGGGGCCGGAACATTGCAGGCTTTTACGCTCGCCGTTTCCGATTCGGTCGGCGCAAGTGACCTCGGCTCGGTCCAGATTCTGGTTGGCTCGTCAGCCAAAACTGCCAGCGCCTGCGCTGTGACTTACTCGGCCTTGCAGAATTCATTCAGCTTGGCCAACGACGCCGGTACGGCTTCGGCCGGCAGTGTAATTCCCGGGCAGACGTCCACGGTGTCCAACTCTCAGTGTTCGCTTACGGGTGCGGGATCGTCCGCTCAAGCATCCGGGACGACTCTGACTATGACGGTGAACCTGCAATTCAACGTTGCTTTCGCCAGCCTGGGATCCAGCGCCACGAAGAACGTTTACGTGGAACCGGTCAATCTCGCGGGTCAGGGCCCCGCCGGCGGATACGTTGTAGCCGGGACTTGGACCGTTCCGCAATCGGTGGCATCGGGAACGGTCATACCCGTCTCGCTCGCTCCGGCATCGGGCCAGGGAATGTCGCAAGTGTTTACGCTCGGTTCCACCGACACCGCGGGGGCCTCCGACATCGCGACTGTCAATCTGGTCTTCACTGGTCCACTCAACCTCACAAATTCCTGTTGGGTCGCCTATAGCGCGCAAAAGAGCGCGTTTGGGTTGGTTAACGACGCAGCTTCGACTTACGTCGGCTACGTCAGTCCAGGACAGGCCGCGAGCGTGTCCAATTCGCAATGTACTCTGAGCGGCGTTGGCTCTGCGGTCCAACTATCGGGGAACCTGTTGACGATGAGCGTCAACATTACTTTCAATTCGAGCTTTGCGACGCGCGGCAACGGCGCAGTGAAGACGGCCTACGCTTTCCCCGTGAATGCTGCCGGCAAAGGGCCTACGGGGTTTGTTTCCATGGGCGCCTGGACGTTAGGCCAGTCTTTGAGCAGTCCGCCGGCTGTCGTTTCCGTAGCGCCGTCCTCGGGCCAGGGTGCCTCCCAGGCGTTCGCATTGACCGTGTCGGACCCGCAGGGCGCCAGCGATCTGGCGACCGTCCAACTCCTGTTCAATACGTCGACAGCGACCGCGAATGCCTGTTTGGTCACCTACATCGCACAGCAAGGGACCATCGCGCTCAGCAACGACGCCGGAACCGGTTATGCCGGATATGTCACGCCGGGACAGGCCACCACTGTTTCCAATTCACAGTGCACGTTGAACGGAACCGGCTCATCCATCCAGACTTCCGGTAATTCGCTGACCGTGACGGCCAACCTTCAGTTCACGACCGCATTTGCCGGTACTGGAGGGAGCGCGACGAAGAACATCTACGCTTTGCCGGTCAACGCGGCTGGACAGGGCCCGACGGGAGGACTGGCTGGCGTCGGGACATGGACTGTTCCGCAACCCGTGAGTCCGGCGCCGCCGTCAGTCGGCGCCATCACGCCGTCGTCCGGGCAAGGCGCGAGCCAGGCATTTGTACTCACCGTATCCGACCCGGCTGGCGCCAGCGATCTGTCCTCGGTTCAGCTCCTCTTCGGCTCTTCGACCGCCTTGGCCAATGCGTGCTCGATTACATACTCGGCCAAGCAGAATACGTTCAGTCTGGCCAGTGACGCGGGCACATCAGTCGCGGGATCACTGACGCCAGGACAAGCTACGACCGTATCCAATTCGCAATGCACGTTGAGCGGCGCGGGTTCGTCGGTTGCCCTCTCCGGCAGCACGCTCACCATGACCGTCAATCTTCAGTTCAGCGGAGCGTTCGCCGCGCTTGGCACGAGCGCGACCAAGAACATTTACGCTGAGCCGCTGAACTCGTCCGGTCAAGGTCCAACTGGCGGCCTCGTCTCAGTGGGCACCTGGACCGTTCCCCAAACAGCCGGCCCGCCGGCAATCGGCTCTCTGTCTCCCGCGACTGGAACGGGCACTTCGGCGTCTTTCGTCCTGACCGTGTCGGACTCGGCTGGCGCGAGCGATCTGGCCTCGGTCCAGTTGTTGGTCGGCTCTTCCACCGCGTTGGTAAATGTCTGTTCAGTTACCTACATCGCGCGGCAGAACACGTTCGCTTTGACGAACGACGCCGGAACTGGCTACGCGGCTTATGTGACGCCTGGACAGTCAACGACCATCTCGAACTCGCAGTGCACTCTCGTCGGCTCCGGTTCATCGGTGCAATTGTCCGGAACGACTTTGACCATGACCGTCAGCCTCCAGTTTGCCGCTGCCTTTGCGGGGGCGGGCAACGGCCCGGTAAAGAACGTCTATGCGCTACCGCTCAATGCGGCTGGCCAAGGGCCGTCCGGCGGGATCACTCTTGTCGGAACCTGGACGGTTCCCCAGACTCAAGCAGGAGGACCGCCAACGCCAGTTTCCCTTACGCCTTCATCGGGGACGGGCTCTTCGCAGACGTTTACGCTGGTCGTCTCGGATTCGGCTGGAGCAACCGATGTGACCACTGACCATCTGATCGTTTCGGGTCCCTTGACTTTGTTGAACGCGTGCTGGGTCAGTTACCTCGCTTCACGCAGCGCTTTTGGTTTGGTGAATGACGCTGCTTCCGGCTACGTCGGCTACGTCGCTCCGGGCCAAGCCATGAGCGTCTCCAATTCCCAGTGCACGCTGAATGGGACGGGCTCCACCGTGCAGGCGTCGGGCAACCTGTTGACGATGACCGTCAACCTGACGTTCAAATCCGGGTTCTCCGCAGTTGGCAACGGGAAGGCAAAGACGGTCTACGCTTTTCCAATCAACGCCGCGGGGAAGGGCCCGACCGGGCTGGTCCCGATGGGCACATGGACTTTGCCATAATGCGTCCACAGGAAAGCGAGGCGCTCAAGCTCAGGGCTTGCGACAATTCGAGAGTATGGCTATTCGCTCAAGGGCGCCGCTCCGGCTCGGATTCGCCGGCGGTGGCACCGATGTCTCCCCGTATTGCGATCTGCATGGCGGCGCAATTCTTAACGCGACCATCGATCTCTACGCGACGACTGTACTTCGCAGGCGCGACGACGGGCGGGTGTGCTTCCACGCTCCGGATCGGGACGCGGATTTTGACGCGCCAGCCCAGCCTGAATTTACGCTGCACGATCCTCTGGTCCTGCACAAGGCGGTCTACAACCATATCGTGCGGGAATTCACCGGCGGCAAGCCGTTGGCGATTGATCTGACAACTTACTCCGACGCGCCCGCAGGATCCGGCCTTGGCGCCAGTTCTACACTTTGCGTAACCATGGTCCAGGCCTTTACGGAACTTCTTCAGCTTCCGCTCGGCCTGCACGATGTCGCCCAGACTGCTTTTCAGATCGAGCGCGTGGAGTTGGGCCTGAACGGCGGACGCCAGGATCAGTATGCCGCCGCGTTCGGCGGCTTTAACTTCATGGAGTTTTTCGCGGACAACCGGGTGATTGTCAACCCACTGCGTTTGAAGCCGTGGATTATTGCTGAGCTGGAGGCGTCTCTGGTCCTGTTCTACACTGGCGTTTCGCGCGACTCGGCGGCCATCATCGAACGCCAGATCGCCAATCTGACAGCTCAGTCTCCGGCTGCTTTGGAGGGATTCCACGCGATCAAGCGGCGGGCGTTCGAGATGAAGGAGACCTTGATCCGTGGCGACATTCCGGCCTTTGCCGCCAGCCTGGGCCAGAGCTGGCAAGCCAAGAAGCAGACCGCCGTTGGGATCTCCACTTCCGTGATCGAACAGGCGTTGAAAGCAGGCATGGACAATGGCGCCTATGCCGGCAAGGTCAGCGGCGCCGGCGGAGGCGGCTTCGTGATGCTGATTGTCGATCCCGTGCGCAAGGTGCCTGTGACGCGGGCGTTGGAACAGTTGCCCGGGCAGGTGATTCCGTGCCACTTTGCTAACGAAGGTGTGCAGACATGGACGGTCAACGAGTAGAGCAGGCCATCATTCTGGCCGGCGGATTTGGCACGCGTCTGCGGACGATATTGCCGGATTTACCCAAGCCTCTGGCTCCTGTCCACGGCGTGCCGTTTATCCATTACGTCCTGCGGTGGCTTGAACAAAACGGAGTTGCACGGATTATCGCGTGTACCGGCCACCTCGCCGAGAAGATGGAAGCCGGATTTCGCAGCTATGGCGGACGCTTGCAGATGACGTTCCAGCGCGAGGATTCTCCTCTCGGCACGGGCGGAGCCATCTACCGGGCTTTGCACGAGGCTGGAGCGGGCAGCGCTTTCGCTCTCAACGGAGACACGTACTTTCCCGCTGACCTGCACCACTTCCAGGCCGAGGCCAGACGGCTGGGCGGGCCTTTCGCTGTTGCGCTCCGTCGGCTCCCGGACGTTTCTCGCTACGGTGCCGTCGATGTGGATTCCGGCCGGATTCTGGCGATGAATGAAAAGGGACGCCAGGGACCGGGGCTGGTCAATGCCGGGTTGTATCTGCTGCCGGGCGATCTTTGGCGCAGGTTCCCCATGCCCGATGTCTTTTCGTGGGAGACCGACTTCTTGCAGCCCCGAGCGGCGCTCTTGGGGCCGGCCGGCATCGCGTTGGATGCTCCGTTCCTGGATATCGGCACGCCAGAAAGCTACCGCGAGACGGACACCGTGCTGCCTCCTTTTTCTGGCTCGCGGTAGGCTGGATTGCGCGACGCCGCACGGGCCGCCGGCGAAGCCATGGCGGGCGGGAATCCGAGCCCTGGCGCCGCATTGGCTGTACATCCCTTAATTAAAGTGCGGCTTGCTGCCGATAACCTAGGCATGGGCAGTTCGGAGAAACGTCGCGACCATCGCCTGCTGTGTGCCGGGCTGGTGAGGGTCCGCTGGACCGGAGCCGATGGGCGGGCGGTCAGCACGATTGCCAACCTGGACGACCTGTCCCGCCGGGGCGTCAGCCTTTTGTTGGAGTGCGCCATTGCTCGCGGCACGCGCGTGGAACTCTCCTACCGTGATCTCGAGGCATCCGGTGAAGTCCGCTACTCGAAGCCGACCGATCTTGGCTGGATCGCGGGCGTTGTGTTCGACGCCGGTTCGCAATGGGATCCCGTAGCTTGTCCGCCGGAGCACCTGCTGGATCCCAAATCGATCCCCGCTGACACCCAGACCGGGAAAGGGGTTGCGCTGAGCCGGAAAGTCCGGAGCCCTGTCTCGTGCATGACCTTGGATGACGCCGTGCGCCATGGGTCGCAATGATCGCTGAGCGCGGACGCCGGCCGGCGCGCTTCGCTGGTGCAGGCGTGCTGGTGAGTCCGAAATCAGCGCATTCTGGCGCAAAGCGCTTGGAAGTCGCCCCGGGACTCCGTAAGATCTTGGCTAGGAGAATCCATTAAGATGACGCTTCACAAGAGTCTTACGCTGATGGCTGCGGTGTTCCTGGCTGGGACCCTCTCCGCAGCCGATGCGGGACGCAAGTCCGCCACTGCCGAACTGAAGGACGCAAACGGGCAGACCGTGGGTCACGCCAAGTTCAAGCAGGGCAAGAACGCCGTTTTGCTCACGGTAACGGCAACGAATCTGCCGGCTGGGGAGCACGCCATCCATGTCCATGCGGTCGGCAAATGCGAGGCGCCGGACTTCAAGACGGCGGGTGGCCACTTCAACCCGGAGAACAAAAAGCACGGCCTGCTGAATCCTGAAGGGCATCACGCTGGCGATATGGCGAACTTCCGGGTCCGCGCGAGCGGCAAGGGCGCCTACAGGGCCACGCTGCCGGGCGTGACGCTTGAGGGCAGCGGCGCGAATTCGTTGTTCCATGAGGGCGGAACCGCCCTGGTCGTGCACGAGAAGGCCGACGATATGATGACCGATCCGGCCGGAAACGCGGGAACGCGCATCGCCTGCGGCCCTATTCAATAACTCCATCCCGCACGACGGGCCCGCCCGCTCTGCCGGTGGGACAGATGGAAATCAACGGCCGGCCTTCGGCAACCCCGTCATCGCTGGCATCACTGGACGGTTCCGCCGGCAGGTGGACCCACAACGGGCGGCTCGCCGGAGGGCAGGGCGACCGGTTATGGAGTGACATTTCGAACTGGCGCAACGGACATTGCCGGAAAAGCCAGCCTGACCGGATATGCGGCTTTGGCGTTCACGGCGGCATGGCCGCGCACACCTACGACACGCGTTTGCGGCTTGCGCGCCAGCGTGCTCACGCGCGCAGCTTCCTAATGCGCGTTCAGCGGATAACCGACCGTCTGCGCCAGCACGATGTGCTGGGCGGGCCGCAGCTTCAGCGCCTTTGCTAAAGCGCTCTTGTCGATCGAGGCGCGGATCACCGTGGCGAGTCCTTCTGACGCGCAATAGAGATACACGTTCTGGCCGACAAAGCCCGCTTCGGCGCCGCCAAATGCCGCCTGATCCGCAGCCGGCTCGTGCGCCATCTTCGCGTAGTCGCTGACGTAGACCAGGTTCAACGGCGCAGTGGCCACAAAGTCCTGCGTTCCGGCCAGGGCGCGCAGGTCGCCGCCCGCTACCGGTTGCAACCGGTTCTTCGCGGCATCGTAGATATACGCGCCTGACGCACGCAGGACGTATACGTCGATCGTCTGGCGGTTCATCGCCGACGGCGCGGTGCGCCGCCCGTCCGGCCGGTTGATGCCGAAACCCGCCCACAGCAGATTGGAGAGCGTCTGCGGATTCAGATCGCGCGCGCTGAACTCACGCTGGCTTCTGCGCTCGCTGAGCGCCTGCAGCAGTGGCTTTCCACCGGTCGTTTGCGGCTTCGGCAGGTCCACCGGCGCCGGCATCTGCGCCATCAGCGGAACGCCCATGACGATCGAAAGGAATGCGGATTTTGCGGTCATCTTGTCTGTATTCTAGGGCGTCCGCCGTCGCCGCGCAGTCGCGCATGGCCGAGCGTGGAAGCGGCGCTCATCTCTCGTTGCCGCGCAACGCCCAGACGGTGACCGAGAGCGCCAGGCAAAGCAGCACGTAGACGCTGGTCCACAAGACAGTGGGCGAGACGGCAAAGGAATCCGGAAGGGAGAAGCAGGCCACCAGGCCCGCCGCCAGAATCACGCCAAGCCATCCGACGAAATCGAGGATCTCGGGCATTGCGCTGACCCGTTGCGGGCGCGGCCGGGGAAGGCGGTTGCGAAGCGCGGCAGCCAGGGTGACTGGAGCACGCACGCCTTCAAACTCGGCGGTCAGGGCCGCATCCACGCTGGCGAGCGCCTCAAGCCAGATCTGGCATTCCGGGCAACCACGCAGATGAGCGTCGGCGCGCCGCCGCTCGTCCGGCGTCAGCTCGGCATAGCGGATCAGCAGATCCTCAAACTCCGCGCAAGGCATGGCTTCCTCCTTTCACTGTACTTTGGACGGCCGCCGCCGCGAGTTCTTTCCGCGCGCGGTGCAGCAGCGTCTTCACCGTTCCCAGCGGGATGCCGAGCATCCGCGCGACCTCTTCATAGGACTGCTCCTCCAGGTAATACAGCCGCACAACCTGGCCGTAACGCGCGGGCAGTCGCGCCACTAGCGCGGCAATGTCGAGGCCGGCGCGCGCCGGAGCGGGGACAGCGTGGCTGTGATCTTCGGCGGCGATACGGATGGCCGGTTCTTCCAGGGAAAACGCCGCGTGCGAGCTCGCCGATTGCAGCGCGGTGAGCGCCGTATTGCGAGCGATGGAGTAGATCCAGGTGCTCAGGCTCGATTGTGCGCGGAAACTCGGAAGGCCCTTCCAGATCCGAAGGAACGCCTCCTGCGCCGCGTCCTCCGCCAGCGCCGCGTCGCCGAGAATCGCCAGCGAAAGCCGGTAGACCTTGTCCTGGTAGAGCGCGACGATTCGATCGAGCGCCGTGCGCGGGTCGCCACGATCGAGACAGTTCTGTATCTCTTGCTCCATTCCGCCGGCGGCTTGGATCCTCTCTGTTTAGACCACACTCCGGTCCCCCAATGTTTCAACCGGGCAGTGAAACAATTTGCATCTCCGATCGGGTCTCAAGACACAGATAGGAGAGATTCAACCCAATGTCCGTTGAATTCGTAATTGCTTTCCTTGGCCTTCTGACCATGGGCTTTTTGTCGGCGGAGATCATCTTGCGGCACAAGCGCGCCGTATTGCGGCACGCGGAGCGCATGGTCGTGATCGAGAAGGGCGGCGTCCTGCCGGCCCTCGATGAGGAGCGGCCGCGCGCGCCGTGGACGCCGCGGGTGTACCTGCTGCGCGGGATGATCTGGACGTTCGTGGGCGTTGCGCTGACGGTGATGCTGGCGAGCCTCGCGCTGACCGAGGCGCATCCCGCTCCGCTGTCTGTGCGCCTTTCCGAGGCGCAGTCGCTGCGCACGCAGGGCGCCACCGAAGATCAGATCCGGCAATTCCTCAATGAAGAAGCCAGGCGCAACGACGGGCTGCCGGTTGGATTCGCCACCGTGGGGCTGATCCCGATCGGCGTCGGCCTGGCTTATTTGGTGTTCTATCGCAAAGAAACGCAGAGCCCGCTGATGGCGCCGGAGCGCAGTGAGGATCGCATTGAGGATCGGTAGCGCTGCTCCTTTGAAGATCCGCAAACAGGCGCGCGCCGGAACAACGCGGCGCCCGGGCCGGGGCGGAAAAGATATAGAATTCGGGCGTGCAACCTCAAGTAGGAGGGGCGCGTATGAAGCCCTGCTGTCTGATCCTTTCCGCTCTTGCCTGCATGGCGTCCGTCGCGGCCGAGCCGGCATGGTTCGCGCCGGACGCGGCCAGTAAACAGGCCTTGGAAACGGCATTGGCCGCGGCGCAGAAATCCAACCACCGGCTGCTTGTGATGTACGACGGAAGCTGGTGCACGCTCTGCGCCGAGGCGCATGACGCCGCGGCGGCGGATGCCGACGTGCCAGGGCTCGTGCGCGCGGGCTATGAATTTGTCCATGTAACAACCGACGACTCGGCGGGTCTGGCAAAGTTCGCGTCCGCGGCGCTGGATGTCGATCTGAAGAAGGACAGCCGCCTGTTGTTGTCAGTGCTGGAAAGCGATGGCTCGCCGCGCGTCGCCTGGACCGCGCGCCGCCTGACGGAGAACGGCCGCTTTTCGGTAACCAAGCTCAAGGCGCAACTGGCCGAGTTCACGCTCGGCGCGCCGGCCGAGGAGGTCTATCGCAGCGGGCTCGCGGCTCTGCCGGAAGGCAAGATCGCGTGGGTCGAGTTCCGCGCCGACTGGTGCGGTTGGTGCAAGCGGATGGAGCAGCTCTTCGGGCAGACCGACGTGTCGCCGGTGCTTGCGCGCTACTACAAGATCGTCACCATCGACACCGAGAAGAACCAGGGCGCGGGCGAGTTGGCGAAGAGTCTGGGCGCGCCACACGGCGTCGAGGGTGGTATCCCGTGGTTTGCGCTGGTCGACGCCAAGGGCAAGCCGATCGTCACTTCGGAAGGGCCCAAGGGTAACATCGGGTTCCCTGGCACCAAAGAGGAATTGGCGCATTTCCGGACCATGCTGAAGACCACGGCGCCGGGCATCACGGGTAAAGAACTCGATACGATTTTCGACGCGCTACAGGCGCTGACGCCCAAGCCGGCGGCGCATCATTCATAGCGGGGCCGGCTTTCGGTCCGCGCGGGATTTCCATGCTGCCATGTTCTGCCTTAACCAAAAGTAGCGGGGCTGCAGCTTCCGCGGAATGAACTCCGCCCCACCGCCGCTACTGCGCTTGAATCAGCGCATCCAGAATGCGCAGCGCAATCTCTTTGCCGCGCGAGCCGGTTTCGCCTTCGGGCCCGACGCAGCTCGGGCAGCCGCTTTCGCACGGGCACGCGGCGATCAGGTCGCGTGAGGCTGCCAGCAATTTCGCGGTCATCTTGTAGAGCGGCTGGCTCTGCCCGATGCCGCCGGGATAGTTGTCGTAGAGATGCAGGTCGGGCTCGAAGCCCGGCGTCTGCGTGCCGCTCTTGTCGGTCAGCGAGACGCCCAGGTCGTGCGGATCGCACATCAGCAGCAACGCCGCGGCGGTGCGCATGGCGTTGCCCATCGCGGCCAGCCCGTTCAGCCGCAGCGCCGGCGACAGATCCGTGAACCGCTCCAGGAACGGCAGCGGGAAGTGCAGCCAGAACGACGTCGTGTGCATCTCCTGCTCGGGCAGCGAGAGCGTGCCGGCGCCAACGTTCTCCATCGTGTAGAACTTTACCTTCTTGAAGCCGACGATCTGGCGGTTCACGCGCACTTCGCCATGCGCGGCGGCGGCGCGCGGGGCGCCCGCGCTGATCGACGGCACGGCCTGCGACTCGAACTCCTCCAGGATTTTCACCTGCGTGTAGTCGATGGCGTCGGTGAAGTAGTCGCACTCGACCTGCCGGACGTAGGCCTTGCGGCCCTCGTAGTCCATGCGCTCCACCTGGTATTGCTTCGCTTCGTGCAGGTAGATCGCCTTGGGATGCAGCTCGACCAGCGCGGCGGGGAATGCGACGATGGCGATGACTTTCTCTTCCGTCGTCGTGTCGATCACCACGAAGTTGTCGCTGGTGACCGAGCGCAGGCTGATCGCGTCGGCCGGGTAGCTGTCCGAGGTCCAGTGCCACGCGCCGCCGCTCGGATGCACCAGGCCCAGCTCCTGCAGAAACTCGCACAGCGGCTTCGCGGGCTGCGCGCCGAACTTTTCGTCGTCGCGGATAGGCAGCTCGAACGACGCGCACTTCACGTGGCTGAGCAGGATTTCGAGGTTGTTCGGATTGATGTAGGCGTGTTCGGGCGAGCTTTCGAAGAAGTAGTCGGGGTGCTCGACGATGTACTGATCGAGCGGCGCACTGGAGGCGACAAAGAGCGCGAGCGAAGTGCCCATGCGCCGTCCCGCGCGTCCGGCGCGCTGCCACGACGAAGCGATCGTGCCGGGATAGCCCGCCATCACGACAACGTCCAGCGAGCCGATGTCGACGCCCAGTTCCAGTGCGTTGGTCGCCACGACGCAGCGAATTTCACCCTCCCTCAATCCGCGCTCGATCTCGCGCCGCTCCTTGGGCAGGTAGCCGCCGCGATAGCCGCGCACCGAGCCGGGCCGGGCCGGCGGCCGCTCGCAAGCGTCCTTCAAATACGTCAGCAGGATTTCCGTCGTCAGCCGGCTGTTGGCGAAGACCAGCGCCTGCTGCCCGCGCAGAACAAGCTCGGACGCGATGCGGCGCGTCTCGCCCAGGTAGCCGCGGCGGATGCCGAGCTGGCGGTTCACCACCGGCGGATTGTAGAAGACGACGTACTTCTCGCCGGCCGGCGCGCCGTTGTGATCCACCAGGTGGAACTCCGTGCCGGTCAACGCTTCGGCCAGCTCGCGCGGATTCGCGATGGTCGCCGAGCAGCAGATGAACTGCGGATGCGAACCGTGAAACTCGCACAACCGCTTCAGTCGTCGCAGCACGTTGGCGAAATGGCTGCCGTAAACGCCGCGGTAGGTGTGCAACTCGTCGATGACAATGTAGCGCAGGTTCTCGAAAAGCTTGGCCCACTTCGTGTGGTGCGGCAGGATGCCTGCATGCAGCATGTCCGGATTGGTCAGCACCACGCCGGCGCGTTCGCGAATTGCCTTACGCGCGCTCTGCGGCGTGTCGCCGTCGTAGGTGAAGGCGCGAATATCCGAGCCCATCGCCTCGACCGTCGAATGGAACTCATGCAGTTGATCTTCCGCCAGCGCCTTGGTCGGGAAAATATACAGCGCGCGCGCTTCGGGATCGTCCATCAGGCGGCACAGCACTGGCAGGTTGTAACACAGCGTCTTGCCCGAGGCCGTCGGCGTGACCACGACGACGTTTTTGCCCGCGTGCAGCGCCTCGAAGCTCTCCGCCTGATGCACGTACAGGCGCTCGACGCCGCGCTGGACCAGCACGTCCCGCAGCTTTTCAGGAACTTCCGGAGGGATTTCGACCGACTCGGCCGGGCGCGCGGGAATGCGGCGGATCGCCCGGATCGGCGAATCCGGCTCCTGCATCCACGCCGTCAGCCGTTCGATCGACTGCTCCAGGTCGGCGCGCCGCGTGAGCTTCTGTTTATCGTCTGGATCGGGATCGGGGAATCCGAGAGTCAGATTCACTCATTCGCCCTTTCTTTGCCAATAAACAAGCGTAGCGGGAGCGCCTGCGGGATGCAAGCGGAGCGTGAGAGATCCGGCCCTGGCCAGCTCAGGTCGTGACGGGTTCAGGCGATGTTCCGGAGGAGCGGGCCGTCGCTGACGAACTCATGCTGTTCAATGCTGACCGCAATCGCGTTCAGCATCGGATCACGCCGCAGCACGTGGCCCAGGCAGCGCAGCCGCACGGCCATGTTCGGAGTGCGCGTCGGCAGAGTGACGAAGTACTCCACCTCCTGCCCGATCTCGATAGGAATCGACGGACAGTTCATCAAAACACCGTTGGCGCTGACGTCCTGAGTTGTGAGGCTTTGCGAGACACTTCGCGCGCCTGCTTTCGTCAACTGTACGGGCAGCGAGATGTTGAAATGGTGCGATCGCTTGAAATCGTCCATCATCGCAAAATGCCTCACTAGTAAAGGGACCGTCGCGGCGCTGGACATACAGGTAAATGCAAGAAAATTTCCACCGGCCCGGCGGAATATCCGGCGCGGGGAGCGGCGGAGCCGCAAAATGCCCGATGCTACAATTCGATAAGACCCCCGCGGCGACGGTTTCAGAAAGCACTTCCATTCGCTTCCCCTTCTCCGCTCAGCGGCGAGCCGAACGGATCGTAGGCGTTGCCGGATGGAGCCGGGCGTTCCTGGATATCGGGCCGCCGCGCCGGGGCATGAGTGGCTCGATCCGGTCAGATAAAACATGCTGAAACGCATCTCCGTGCACGGCGCGCGGATGCACAATCTGAAGAACATCAGCGTGGAGATCCCGCGGGACACGCTGACCGTGATCACGGGCCTGAGCGGCTCGGGCAAGAGTACGCTCGCCTTCGACACCATTTATGCCGAAGGCCAGCGCCGCTACGTCGAGACCCTCTCGCCCTATGCGCGCCAGTTTCTTGACCAGATGGAGCGTCCCGAGGTGGACTCCATTGACGGGTTGAGCCCGGCCATCTCGATCGAGCAGAAGACGACGAACCGCAGCCCGCGCTCGACGGTCGGCACCATCACCGAGATTTACGATTACCTGCGCCTGCTGTGGTCGTCCATCGGTGTTCCGCATTGTCCGAATTGCCACATCCCCATCAGCAAGCAGTCCACGCAGCAGATCGTCGAGCAGATTCTGGCCCTGCGCCAGGATGAGCGCATCATGATCATGGCGCCCGTGGCGCGTGGCCGGAAGGGCGAGTACAAACAGGATCTGGAGAAGTTCGCCCGCGCGGGCTTCGTGCGCGCCCGCATCGATGGCGAGCTGCGCAGCCTGGACGAGGAGATCGTTCTCGACAAACGCAAGAACCACACCATTGAACTCGTCGTCGACCGCCTGGTGGTGAAGCCGGGCGTGGAGAAGCGCCTGGAGGCTTCGATCGACACGGCGACGAAGATGGCCTCGGGCGTCGTGCTCGTCTCCGTCGTCGGCGGGCACGAGCGGCTCTTCTCGCAGAAGATGGCCTGCCCGAACTGCGGCGAAAGCGTGCCGGAGATCGAGCCGCGCTCGTTCTCTTTCAACAGTCCGTTCGGCGCCTGCGAAGCCTGCAACGGATTGGGCAGCACGTGGACGTTCGATCCCGACAAGGTCATCGTCGATGAGTCGCGCCCGCTGCTCGACGGCGGTCTGGGCATCGGCGGCAGCTCGCGCTACATGCACGAGGCCGTCACCGAGGCCGCGCGCCGTTACAAGATCAACATCGCGAAACCGTTCGAGGAGTTGACCGAAAAACAGCGCGCCATCCTGCTCGAAGGCAACGGCGATTTTCAGGGCATCCTCAAGCTGCTCGACCGGACGTTCCAGGATTACAACTCGGACGGCTACCGCGAATACGCCATGCAGTCGATGTCGCCGGTGGAGTGCACCGCCTGTCACGGGCAGCGCCTGCGTCCGTCGAGCCTCGCCGTGTTGATGAAGGACCTCTCCATCGCCGCCTTCACCGCTATGCCCGTGTCGCGCGCCCTGGAGACGGCGAACGCGTGGGAACTCACGCCGCGCGAGGCGCAGGTGGCCGTGCGCATTGTCGAAGAGATTCGCAACCGGCTGCAATTCCTGAAGCAGGTCGGTCTCGATTACCTGAGCCTGGACCGCTCGGCGGCGACGCTCTCCGGCGGCGAGGCGCAGCGCATCCGTCTGGCGACGCAGATCGGCTCGAAGCTGCGCGGCGTCTTGTACGTGCTCGACGAGCCGTCGATCGGCCTGCACCCACGCGACAACGAACGCCTGCTCGACACGCTCGCGCACCTGCGCGACCTGGGCAACACCGTGCTCGTCGTCGAACACGATCAGGAGACCATCGAACGCGCCGATTACGTCGTCGATCTCGGCCCCGGCGCGGGCCGCCTCGGCGGCGAGCTGGTGGCCGCGGGCACGCCCGCCGACATCCGCCGTGCGAAAGATTCGCTCACCGGCCAGTACCTCAGCGGCGCGCGTGCGATCATTACGCCCGACTACCGGCGCGTGGGCGCCGGTAACAGCCTGATCGTCCGCGGCGCCACCGAGCACAACCTGAAAAACATCGACGTCGAGTTCCCGCTGGGCGAGCTGATCGTGGTCACCGGTGTCAGCGGCAGCGGCAAATCGACGCTCGTGCACGACATTCTCTATCGCGCCCTCTCGCAGCATTTCTACCGTTCGAAGGCGCGGCCCGGCGCGCATGTTGCCATCGAGGGGCTGGAGTATCTCGACAAGGTCATCGAAATCGATCAGGCGCCCATCGGCCGCTCGCCGCGTTCGAATCCCGCGACGTATACCGGCGCCTTCGCGCCTATCCGCGAGCTTTATTCGATGCTGCCCGAAGCGCGCGCGCGCGGCTACAAGCCGGGCCGCTTCAGCTTCAACGTCAAGGGCGGGCGCTGCGAAGCCTGTCAGGGCGACGGCATGAAGCGCATCGAAATGAACTTCCTGCCCGACGTCTTCGTGCCCTGCGACGTCTGCCGCGGCCGGCGCTACAACAGCGAAACGTTGCAGGTGCGCTTCGATGGCGTCTCCATCGCCGATCTGCTGGAGACCACGGTCGAAGACGCTTTGCAGTTGCTCGACAAGTTTCCGCACATCAAGCAGAAGCTGCAGACCATCGCCGACGTTGGGCTCGGTTATCTCAAACTCGGCCAGTCGGCGACGACGCTTTCGGGCGGCGAGGCGCAGCGCATCAAGCTGGCCAAGGAACTCAGCCGGCGGCAGACGGGCCGCACTTTTTATATCCTGGACGAGCCGACCACCGGGTTGCATTTCGAAGACATACGCCGGCTGCTCGACGTCCTGAATCAACTGGTGGAACTGGGCAACACGGTGTTGGTGATCGAGCATCAGATGGACGTCATCAAGTGCGCCGACTGGCTCATCGATCTGGGCCCCGAGGGGGGCGAAGACGGTGGCCAGATCGTCGCGCAAGGGACGCCCGAGCAGGTGCTGCGGAACCGCCGCAGCTACACCGCGCACGCGCTCGAAAAGTTCCTGCGCGCCGGCGGCAATGGAGGACGCGCATGAGCCGTTATCTCACCGGCCCGCTGGATTTTTCTTCGCTCTCAACCATCCCCATCGCCGAGCGCGGCGGCAAGGTGCGCATCGAACACATGGCCGTGCCGCCGTCCAAGGGGCTCACGCTTTCCGGTTGGCTGGACCGCCTGCCGAAGGTGCTCGCGGCCGAGTCGCTGCGCGGCGTGGTGACGGCGCTATACCAGGCGCGCGCGAACGGCCGCGCGATGATCTGGGGCATTGGCGGCCACGTCGTGAAGTGCGGCCTTGCGCCCGTGCTGATCGACCTGATGGAGCGGGGCTACATCACCGCGCTCGCGATGAACGGCGCGGCGTCCATCCACGATTTTGAAATCGGCCTCGCGGGCCAGACCAGCGAAGACGTCGAGGCCGTGCTGCCCGACGGGCGTTTCGGCTCGGCCGAAGAGACCGGACGCGAAATGAACCAGGCGATTCAAGGCGCGCTCGCGCAAGGCATCGGCATGGGCGAGGCGCTCGGCGCGCGCATCGACGCGCTCGCCAAGCCCGAATTCGCGCCCGACTGTCTGTTGTTGCAGGCCTGGCGCCGCCGCATCCCCGTCACCGTGCACGTCGCCATCGGCACCGACACGCCGCACACCCATCCCGAAGCGAGCGGCGCGGCCATCGGCGCGGCCTCGCATTTCGACTTCCGCCTCTTCGCCTCGCTCGTGCGTGAGTTGAATGAAGGCGGCGTCTATATGAACGTCGGCTCGGCGGTGGTGCTGCCGGAGGTCTTTCTGAAGGCCGTCAGCGCGGTGCGCAATCTCGGTTACCCGCTCGCCGGTTTCACCACGGCGAACTTCGATTTCCTCCAACACTACCGGCCGCGCGTCAACGTGGTCGAGCGGCCCCACGCCAAGAGCGGCGGCCAGGGCTACTCGCTCATCGGTCATCACGAAATTCTGATTCCCTTGCTGGCGGCGATTCTGGCGGACCTGGATGGATAAGCTGGAAGCGATGAGCGAAGCGGCGGGACTCGACACGGCACAGCGGCGCGAACCGTTCTGGGGCTGGACGGACGTCGCGCTATTTACCTTCGCGGCGCCGTTGTTTCTCGGTGGCGCGGCGGTCGTGCTCGTGTCCATCCTGAAGGCATTGCGCTGGAGAGTGGATACCGCGTTCGCGATCCTCGCCATGCAGAGCGTCTTGTACGCGGTCGCGTTCGGGCTGCTCTGGCTGATCCTGATGTTGCGCCATGCGGAGGGCCTCTGGAGCGCGCTGCGCTGGCCGGTACGTCCGGCCGTTGGCGTGAAGCTCTTTGCGGGCGGTTTCGCCTTGGCCTTCGCCGCGGCGCTGCTGGGCGTGGCGCTGCACGCGCCCGCGATCGATAACCCGATTGTGAAGCTGCTGCGCGATCCGGTCTCCATCGCCGCCGTCGTCATCTTCGCCTCCACCGTCGGCCCGGCGGCCGAGGAGGCGGTCTTCCGCGGTTTTCTTCAGCCGGTGGCCGCGCGCACCTTCGGCGCCGCCGCGGGCATCGGCGTCGTGAGCGTGCTCTTCGCCGCGCTGCACGGCGTCGAGTACCAGTGGCATTGGCAGCATCTCACGGTGGTCTTCGCGGCGTCGCTCGCCTTCGGCTGGACCCGCGCGCGCTGGCGCTCCACCGGCGCTTCCACGCTGCTCCACGCGGGCTACAATCTCATGTTCTTTATCGGCTATCTCGTTCAAGGAAGGACTTTCCCCACGCATGGTTGAAACCATCCAATGGACCGCGGAGGGCGTGGTCATGATCGATCAGACGCGCCTGCCGCGCGTCACGGAATACGTCACCTGCCGCACCTATCTCGAAGTCGCGGAGGCCATCAGGACGATGGTGATCCGCGGCGCTCCCGCGATCGGCGTCGCCGCCGCGATGGGCGTGGCGCTCGGCGTGCTGCACGCGAATGCGGCGACGCTCGACAGCGAGTTTGATTCCATCTGCACGACGCTCGCCGCCACGCGTCCCACGGCTGTCAATCTTTTCTGGGCCATCGACCGCATGCGGCGTTTGTACGCCACGTTGAAGGGCCGGCCCATCGCGGAAATCCGCGCGGCCATGGTCGAGGAAGCGCAGCGCGTCTATCGCGACGACATCGCCATCAATCGCGCCATCGGCGCGCACGGCGCGCCGCTGGTTCCGGCGGGCAAGACCGTGCTCACGCACTGCAACGCGGGCGCGCTCGCGACGGCCGGTTACGGCACCGCGCTCGGCGTGATCCGCGCGGCGGTGGAAGCGGGCAAGCGCATCGACGTCTTCGCCGACGAGACCCGCCCATTTCTGCAAGGCGCGCGTCTGACGGTGTGGGAGTTGCAGCAGGACGGCATCCCCGTCACGCTCATCACCGACAACATGGCGGGCCATTTTCTGAAAAGCGGCCGCATCGGTTGCGTCGTCGTCGGCGCCGACCGCATTGCCTCGAACGGCGACGTCGCCAACAAGATCGGCACTTACGGAGTCGCGGTCCTGGCCAAGGAAAACGGCGTGCCGTTCTACGTTGCCGCGCCGGTTTCCACGCTCGATCTTTCGTTGCCCGATGGCGACGCGATTCCGATTGAACAGCGTCCCGCCGCCGAGGTCACCAGCGTGTTCGGCACGCCGGTGGCGCCCGACAACACGGCCGTGCAGAACCCCGCCTTCGACGTCACGCCGTCGCGCTACGTCGCCGGCATCATTACCGAGAAAGGCGTCGCCCGCGCCCCGTACACTGAGTCATTGCGCGCGCTCGCCGGCGCTCCAGGAGATTCCAAATGAGAAGACTGATTCTGACCCTTGCCTGCTTCACTCTCGCGGCGGCCTGCGCCTTTGCCGGTTCGCTCTCGGGCCGTCGCGTCCCGAGTTTCGCGCTGCCCGATTCGAATGCGAACTATCACGACATCCTCGATTACCGCGGTAAGGTCGTGCTGGTGGAAGTCATGCAAACCGGCTGTGTGCATTGCCAGGAGCTGGCCGCGCATTTGGAGAAAGTCCAGGACAAGTACGGCGACACGGTGCCGATCCTCTCTATCGTCGTGCCGCCGGACAACGCTCAGACGGTCCGGCAATACGCCATCCACTTCCACGTGCGCTATCCGATTCTGTTCGATTGCGGCCAGACCGCGGCGGTGTTGATGAAGGCTACGCCCGCGCACCCGAACGTGAACTTTCCGCACCTGTTCCTCGTCGACAAGAGCGGCATGATCCGCGAAGACTACGACTGGGAATCGGGCAAGAGCGTTCTCACCGGTCCCGGCCTGTTCCAGAGCATCGACAAACTGCTCGCCGGCGCGCCCGCGAAATAGGCGCTGCGGCAAATCCCAAGCACTTCGCGCAATACAAAAAGGGCGGACCCGTTGACTCGGGCCCGCCCTTCTGTTTCGTGAAACGCAGGACGGCGTTTCGCGATCCGGTGCGCTAGAACTCGATGCGTGCGCCCACCTGACCGGTGCGGTGCCCGCCGAATTCGGCGCTGCGTTCGGAGGTGATCTGGCCGAACGCGGAACTGCCGAAGTTCATGTTCGGATCGGCGTAGTTGGTGTGGTTGAAGACGTTGGTGAAGCTGCCTTCCACCTTGACCTTGAGCCGTTCCGCCACCACGAACGTCTTGCCCAGCCCGGTCGACAGGTTCACCGTGCCGGGTCCTTCCAGGATGCCGACGCCCGAGTTGCCGAAGCGTCCGATGGGCGCCAGGTCGCTGGCCGGGTTGACGCCGATGCTGCAGTTGTACTGGTTGGGACCGGCCGTCTGCCCGGGGCAGGCGAACGCGCTGCGGTCGACCCAGTCGCTGACGGTCGGATTCGCGAGCGTGCCCGAGCCGATGCGGTCCGGGCGCTGCGCGCGGTAGAAGCCCGAGCCCGTGCCCGAAGGATCGCCGCCATTGAAGTACGGCGTCATGTACGGCCCGGTCTGGAGCAGCAGGATGTTGCTCAGCCGCCACCCGCCGAGCAGGCCGTCGACCACCGGGTGCGCACGGTTCAACAACGCTTTGCCCTTGCCGAACGGCAACTCATAAACCATCGTGCCGATGAAGCGATGACGCCGCGTGCCGTAATCGTTGGCGCGGTTCTCGCTGCGGTTCAGCGAATCCATGATGCGGCCGTTGCCGGTCTCGCCGCCGAAGCCCGTCGGGTTCGGCCCGCCGATGTCATTCAGGTTCTTCGCCCAGGTGTAGGCCGTGGTGAACGTCAGCCCGTCCTTGTAGCGGTGGTTGGCCTCCACCTGCAACGCGTTGTAGGAGGAGGTGCCGCCGGTGTCGCGGCTTTCGATGCGGCCCCAGTACGGGAACGGCCGGCTGGTGAGCGGCTGCAGCGCGTAGAACGTCGTCGAATACGCCGACTGGTTCAGGTTCGGCGAGTATCCCAGATGCGTCGAGTGCTCGCCGATGTAGGTCACGCGCAGGCCGGTGTTGAAGCCGATGTTGCGGTCGATGGAGAAGTTCCACTGGTACATGTTCGGGTTGCGGAAGTCCGTGGCGTTCGCGGTGCCGAAATACGCGGTGCCGTAATCCGACGCCGTCACGCCGCTGCCGCCGGTGTGCGTGCTCGGCCAACTGAACAGCGCCGTGCCGTCCGTGCCGATGTTGTTGAACGTGCGCACGTCGGTGCCGGACGTGCCGGTCAGCGAATAGAACGCCGCACCGAGCACCGGCGACCAGAACGTGCCGAAGCCCGCGCGGACCACGGTGTTGGCGTTGTTGAACGGCCGGTAGGCAAACCCGACGCGTGGCGCGAAATTCCAGGGGTAGTCCTTCTTCAGCCCTTCCGGCAGACCCGCTTGTTTGGCCGTCATGAACGGCGTGCAGGGAATGCCCGCGATGCCGGGGCCGGTCGCCGGCAGATTCGGCGTGCCGGCGCAGGCGTTCACGGAAAGTTCGAGTCCCGGCGCGAGCAGGCTCGCCGCCTGTTGGCTGGACGGATAAACCACCGCGCCGGTGCGCGGAGTGGTGCGCAGGAAGTTGCCGATGTTGCCCGCCTCGTCGGTGAACGGCGGCTGCCAATCCCAGCGGACGCCGTATTCGAGCGTCAGCTTCTGGTTCACGCGGAAGCTGTCCTGCACGTAGGCGTGATACTGGCGCGCGCGCCCGTCGTTGTCCATCTGCACGTTGCCGTAAGAGGTGTCCGACGGCATGCCGTAGAGGAAGTCGGCGAACTGGTTCTTGCTGAATGCGCCGGTGAAATTGAAGTTGCCGAAATTGTCCGCGCCGATGAAGCCGAGCGCCGTCTTGGTGCGCAGCCAGCGCACGTCCACGCCGAACTTGACCGTGTGCCGGCCGGTGGTCCACGTCGTGTTGTTGTTGATCTGGAATGTGCGGTACGTGTCGCTGCTCTGCACGCGGCCCACGTCCATGCCGGTCAGGTCGCGGAAGGTCACGTCGGGCAGTCCGTTGAACGGCGTGCCGGGCAGTCCGTTGAAGCCGAGCGATTTTTCGAACGCTTTGCCGTCGAAACCGAAATCGCTGTTCGGGCTTTCATTCGTGTAGCCGAAGCGGAATTCGTTCAGCACGTTCGGCGAGATGGAGTAGTTGTGCGAAGCCACCAGCGAGCGGTCGTTGCGCGCGTTGTTGGTGGTCGGCTGCAACAGATCGTTCGGGCTCAATTGCGTCTGGTCCTTCATGCTGAAGCGCGCGAAGACCGACTGCTTCGAATTCAGATAGTGGTCGCCGCGCACGTCGAACTGTTTCGAGCTGATGTCGGCGGCTTTGTTCGTTACGTAGTTGTTGTTATGCGCAAACGTGAGATCGCCGTTGTTGGGCGACGGCCAGAAGGCGGACATCAGTTTGCCGGCAATCGGACTGATGCTCGCGGTCGGCAGCACGCGCCCGGCGAGCGTGTTGCCCGTCGTGGGATCCAGCAGCGCGCCGGGCTCGTTCGTGAAGTCGCCCTTTTTCATCGCATCGGTCGGGACCCAGTCCTGGACGGTGTTCGTTCGCGGATACATCAACTGCTCGTAGTCGGTATAGAAGAACGTGCGGTCCTTGCCCTTGTACACGCCGGGAATCGTCACCGGCCCGCCCGCGGCGAAGCTGAAGTCGTTCACTTCCTTTTCGGGCTTCGAGAGCGAGCCCCATTGCTTGGCGTCCAATTCCGCGTTTTGCCCGTACCAGGCTGCGCTGCCGTGGAAGTCGTTGCCGCCGCTCTTCGTGATGGTCGTGATGTCACCGGCCGCGCCGTACTCGGCGTTGTTGCCGACGCCCTGCACTTTCATCTCGGCGATGTTTTCGGTGGAGGGGAAGATCTCCTGCAGCGGGCTGTTGCCGCGCACGCTCTGCGCGGAGATGCCGTCGATCGTCGATTCCGACTGGTTCGGCAGGCCGCCCTGGATGCTGAGGTTGCCGCCGTTGTCGGCCTGCACGCCCGGCAGCGTCTGCACCGTGAAATACGGGCTGGTGCTGCCCGACGCCCGCAGGTTGGTCGGCAGACTGACGATGCGCTCGCTGCCGTAGCTCGATGCGACCGTGTTGGTTTCCGAAGCGACCACGCCGGCCGACGCCTCGACGTTGACCGATTGCTCGACCGCGCCGACTTCCAGGCCGATGTCTACGCGTACCGTCTGCCGCGCCAGCAGCACGACGTCCTTGACGTCCGCTACCTGGAAGCCCGGGTGGGCCACCGAGACAGCGTACGTACTGGGTTTCAGATTGAGCGCCTCGTATGCGCCTTCGCGGCCCGACAGGACCTGCCGGCTCGTGTTTTCCGCGACGTTGCGGATCGTGATGACGGCCCCGGCCACGGCCGAGCCGGACGGGTCTTTCACGTTTCCCACGATGGAGCCGAAGGTCGATTGTGCCTGGCACAGCAACGGCAGGAAGAAGCCTGCCGCCAGCGCAAGAAAGCGTCTGGATAGCATTTGGTTGGTACCCCTTTCAGAAGGTGAGTCACAGAGTACCAACCGTTTTTTTCAATCCGATGTCGGGCGGGTGAACAGAGACTAACTGTCCGCCGCAGTGGGGCGGACGTCCACGTCCGCGCGGGCTCTCCAGAGCCCGCTGTGTGTGGGGTAAGCCAGGGTCCGCCGCGTGCGTTCAAACGCGTCTCAGCAGGCGGACGTTGCGGGCTCTTTCGCCAGCTCCGCCAGCACGTCCAGATCGACGTTGCCGCCGGAGAGCACAACGCCCACGCGCCTCAGCCCGGCCGGCAGCTTCGCGCTCAGCAGCGCGGCCACGCCCACCGCGCCACTCGGCTCCACGACAATCTTCATGCGCGTCAGCAGGAAGCGCAGCGCCGTGCGAATCTCGTCGTCGCTCACGAGCAATATGTCTTCCACCAGGCTTTGAATAATCGGGAACGTGTGCACGCCGGGTTTCGTCGTGCGCAGCCCGTCGGCGATCGTATCGGGCGCGGCAATGCCGACGCGGTAACCCGCCTTGCGGCTGAGCCAGTAGTCGTTGCCCGCTTCCGGCTCGACGCCGAAGACGCGGATGCCGGGATAGATCGCCTTGGCGATGGTCGCGCAGCCGGCGGTGAGACCGCCGCCGCCCAGCGGAATCACCAGCGCGTCGAGCGCGCCGGCTTCATTGAGGAACTCGAGCGCGCACGTGCCTTGTCCGGCGATGATCCAGGGATGGTCGAACGGCGGCACAAGCGTCGCGCCGGTTTCCTTGCTGATCCGCTCGCCGATCTCCTCGCGGCTCTCCGTGTGGCGGTCGTAGAGCACGACCTCCGCGCCCTGCGCCCGCGTGGCTGCGAGCTTCGATTGCGGCGCATCGGCGGGCATCACCAGCGTGGCCTTCATGTTCAGACTGCGCGCGGCGATGGCGACGGCCTGCGCGTGATTGCCGGAGGAAAACGCCACCACCCCGCGCGGCCGGTCGGCCTCGGGCATCGAATACAGAAAATTCGTCGCGCCGCGGATCTTGAATGCGCCGCCGCGCTGGAAGTTCTCCGCCTTGAGATACGCCTCCACGCCGGTCATGTGGTTCAACGTGCGCGACGTCAGCACCGGCGTATGCGCCGCCACCGGCTGGATGCGCAGCGCGGCCTGCCGGATGTCATCGGGAGTGATGCAGGACATGTCTCTTCTAATATCCCAGCCTCTTGTCGGCGACGTTCAGCAGCGGCTCGTCGGCGGCGAAGCGCGTATAGTTGTCGAGGAACATTTGCATCGCCTCGTTCAGCCACGTCGCCGTGTGGTCGGCGGTGTGCGGTGAGAGCAGCACGTTGTCCAGGCCCCATAGCGGATGCCCGGCTGGCAGCGGCTCCTGGCTGAAGACGTCCAGCACCGCACCGCGAATGCGCTTCTCCTTGAGCGCGCGGATGAGCGCGTCTTCGTCGACCACGGGCCCGCGGCCGAGGTTCAGGAAAACGGCGCTGCGCTTCATCGCCGCGAAAGCGGCCTCTCCAATCAGCCCCCGCGTCTCCGGTGTGAGCGGCGCGGCGGCCAGCACGTAGTCGGATGCACTCAGCAGCGCGTTTAATTCGTTCTGGCCATAGGCCCGGTCGATCAGCGCGTCGCCCATGGACCGCTCGGGATGGCGCCGCAGCGCCAGGATGCGCATGCCGAAGGCGCGCGCCAGTGCGGCCGTGGCGCGCCCGATGGAGCCATAGCCAACGATGCCGAGCGTGCGGCCGTGCAACTCCTCGACGTCGAAAAACTCCCAGCGTGCGGCGGCCTGCTGCGCCTTCATCCGCGTGACGTTCTTCGCGAAGTACAGCATGCCCGTGAGCGCGAACTCGGCCAGACTGCGGGCAAATACACCCTTGCCGTTGGTCAGCACGACGGGGCTCGCGACGAGTTCCGGGAACAGCGTCGCTTCCAATCCGGCCCACAACGAATGAACCCACTGCACGCGCGCGAGCTGCGGCCACAACGCGCGCAACAGCGGCGCGTAGTCACCCGCGAGCAAGACGGCTTCCGCCGCCGGCGCCGCGTCCAACAAAACTTCTTCCGTTTCGCCGGCGACCACGCGCGCGCTGGCCGGCAGGCGGTCGAGCAGCGCGAGATGCGGGGCGGCGGGATTGCCGAGAACCAGAATCGTATGAGCAGGCATGCGGAACTCCCACAGGATAGCGCGGAGCAAGAACGCACGCCGTCTGGACAGCGGTCAACGCTTGACGCTTGACGCCTTCTGACTTACCGTTGAACAGAAAAGTGGTGCGACGCCATGTCTGTTCGGCCCGGTCATCGCCTTGTGCGGTCCCTCCGAAACATTAAACTGGGAAGAAGAGATTTCCAGCCTATGACCATTGCGGTCCGCAACAACAACAAGACGCCTCTTGTAGTCCCGCTGTCCATACGCCGCAAGGCCGGTTTCAAGAGTGGGCAGGTGCTTGAAGTCAAGGCATCTGGCGGTGTGATCACAATTCTCCCGAAACTTCCCACGGCGGATGAAGAATACACCGTGGAGGAGCGCCAGACGATCGATGCCGAGCTTGCCGAGGCGGAGAAGAACGCCTCGTATGGCCCATTCGACACTGCGGATGAGATGATCGGCGATCTGAAGCGACGGCTCGGCGTGCCGAAGAGGGTCAAGGCCGCGAAACGCGCGCGATGAAAATCCGATACCGCGAAGCCGTCCTCAAGGCGTTGGACGACGCTCCGCCGGCCGTCTTGAAATCCTTCTGCAAGCAGCTTCGGTTCTTGACAGAGAATCTGCACCACCCATCGCTGCACGCTAAGAAATACGACGAGGCGAAAGATATCTGGCAAGCACGCGTCAACGACGACTGGCGTTTCTATTTCCGAATTGTCGACGATACCTACGACATCCTTAAATTGCGCCGCCATCCGAAATAGCTGCTTTTCTGCAGCGATTGCTATCTTGCGCGCAGAGCGAGCGCCTGGTCTGTCCGCCCTCCCGGCGCGCGCGAGAGGTTTCACGCCGTGATGGCGTGCCGCGCGATCGGCTTACGCCAATGCGAAATTGCTCTAATGCTGTGCGGCCGGCAGCGCCGTTTCGCCCGCCTGCTCGGTGATCTCCAGGATCTGATCCGCCGGGACGTTGTGCAGCGTCTGGCGAAGTCCGCCCGGCCACGTGATCGCGATCTCCTTAACCGTCTTTGACGCGCCGAGCCCGAAGTGCACGCGCGGATCGCTGGAGCAGGCGTAGCCGGTGGAGGTGGTCGCGTGATTGTACTGCTTTGCCCCGTCTTCCGTGGTGATCGCGACCTGCGCGCCCAGGCCCATGCGGTTGCTTTTCACGCCCACAAGCTTCAGCAGCAGCCAGTGGTTGCCGGTCTGCGACATGTTGTGAAAGTACTTCATCCTGCCATTCAGCACGGTCACCACCGCGTCGATGCGGCCGTCGTTATCGATGTCGCCGAAGGCCACGCCGCGATGTGGCGCGGGCGCCGCCAGATCCGGCCCCGCGTCGACTTCCTGGAATTTGCCCCGGCCGAGGTTGCGGAACACCGTGTTCGGCTCGCCGTACTTGCGCAGCGACATCTCGGCGATGTTGTCGAGCACGTTGCCGCGCGCCACGAACAGGTCTTTCCAGCCGTCGTTATCGAAGTCCGCAATGCCGTTCGACCAGCCCGACATCTGCCGTGTGGCGTGACCCAGGCCGGCCTGGTTGGTGACCTCGTTGAAGTCGCCGCTGCCCTTGTTGTTGTGGAACAGCGGGAACGATTCGCCCTCGATGGCGGTGTGCCAGACGTCGTCCCAGCCATCGTTGTCGACGTCTTTGAAATCGGAGCCCATCCCGGAGATGAACGATCCGGACTCGGGATAAGCGACGCCGGCCGGGAGCGCAATTTCTTCGAACTTCTTGCCCTTCAGGTTGTGAAAGAGCTGGTTCGCCGCGTTGTCGTTGGCGACGAAAACGTCCATGTAGCCGTCATGGTCGTAGTCGGCGAAGCTGACGCCCATACCTTTGCCGATCGATTTGTCGATCCCTAACTCGGCGGAGACGTCGGTGAACGTGCCGTCACCGTTATTGCGATAGATCGTGTTGGGCAGCGAGGCGTAATTCTTCGGGTCGCAATAGGCGCGCAGGCCGGGGCGCGGTCCGCACACCGGATCCTTGTTCACTTCCCACTTGCAGTAGTTGGAGACGAACAGATCGAGACGGCCGTCGTTGTTGTAATCGAACCAGCCGGCCGAGACCGACCACATCTTCTTTCCGTTCAGCATGGCGCCCGCCAGGCCGGCCTTATCCGTGACGTCGGTGAAGGTGCCGTCGTGGTTGTTATGGAAGAGCTGGTTCTTCGTCACGTTGACCACGAAGATGTCGGCCCAGCCGTCGTTGTCATAATCGCCGATGGCGACGCCCATGCCGTAGCCCTCGCCGGCGACGCCCGCCTTCTCCGTCACGTCGGTGAAAGTGCCGTCGTGATTGTTGTGATATAGCCGGTTCCAGTACTGCGGGCCTTCCTTTACGAGCGACGGAATGGCGGCGCCGTTCACCAGGTAGATGTCAAGATAACCGTCGTTGTCGTAATCGAACAGCGCCACGCCGGCGACCATCGTCTCGGGCTGGTTCTTGTTGGGCGTGGGCGAACTGTTCGACGCGAAGACGAGGCCGGCTTTCGCGGCGAGCTCCTCGAAGCGGATCGTGCCGGGCGCGGGCGCGGCGACGAGCGCGCACACGACGATCGAGACGGTGATTCCCAAGCCGGCGAGGACAGCCTTCATGATTCGCTGGAACCAGTCTAGCAGCGGTCGCGGAGTGCGAAAAAAACGCTCAAAAACGCGCTCAAAATGCCACTTTTTTGCCAAAAATGCGCCGTTTTCGACAACCTCCGCCGGGACACGGCTCCGCATTTTGTGCGGGAGGCGCGCTACCATGGCCGCAAGGCGGCCGTGGCGCAAATACGATCTCCGATGAAGGGTTCCATCCTTAGCCGTTTTCTTCTGGTGGCGCAGACGCTGGTGCTGATCGCCGGTGCGATCGTGTACTGGGCGATGGCGCATTGGACCGGCGCCGTCGGGCTCCGGCTGGCTGTGGCCTGGCTGATCTGTGCGTTGCTCGCCTCGGGCGTCGTCTGGCTGGCGGTGCTGCCGCTCACCCGGCGTGTCCGGCGGCTGAAGCAGGTCGCCGAGGGGCTGCTCGAGATTGCGCCGAACCACGGCGGCGCGGGCCGTGGGGGCGACGAACTGAGCGCGCTCGAGCGTTCGCTCTCGGACGTCGCCGCGCAAGCTCGTGGGATGGTCGACAAGCTGCGGCTGGAATCGGCCCGGCGTGAGGCGATTCTGGCCGGCATGGCGGAGGGCGTGCTCGCCGTCGACGGCGATCTGCGCATCATCTTCCACAACGAGGCGGTCAGTCATGCGTTGGGCGGCGCGCGTAAGATCCCGGAAAAGGCCCGCCTGCTGGAACTGATCCGCGACGCCGGTCTGCTGGACCTGCTGCGCGAAGTGATGACCTCCGGCGAGCAGCGCAAGCGGCGGCTGAAGATCGCCAGCGACAAGGAGCGGACGTTCGAGGTGCTCGCGAGCCCGCTCGAGATCTCCGGCGGCCAGGGCGCGATGGCGATCCTGCACGACGTGACGGACCTGGAGCGGCTGGAACAGGTGCGCAAGGACTTCGTCGCGAACGTCTCGCACGAAATGCGAACGCCGCTCGCCGGCATCATCGGCTATTCGGATACGCTGCTCGACGGCGCGCTCGACGACGAGGAAAACAACCGGCGCTTTCTGCAAATCATCCGTTCGAGCGCCATCCGGTTGAACAGCATCGCGTCGGACCTGCTGGTGCTGTCGGAACTCGAATCGAAGGTCGATCCGCCCGAGGCGGCCCGCATCCCGGTGCGCGAGGTTGTGGAAAACGCGCTGGCGATTGTCGAAAACGAAGCGGCGGCGCGCGAAGTGAAGCTGATCCGCGAGGAGATTCAGGACGTGTATGTGATGGGCACGCGTCTGCGCCTGGAGCAGGCGGTGCTGAACCTGGTCGCCAACGCGATCAAGTTCAACCGGCCCGGCGGAGAAGTGCGCATCCGGGCCGTCGCCGGGGACTCGGGTGACGTTTCCATTACAATTGCGGACACCGGAGTCGGGATTCCATCGCAGGACCTGCCGCGGATCTTCGAGCGCTTCTACCGCGTGGACAAGGGCCGCTCGCGCCAGGTGGGCGGCACTGGCTTGGGCCTTACGATCGTTAAACATGTGATCGAGCGCATGCACGGTACGATCGAAGTGCAAAGCCAATTGAAACAAGGCTCGACGTTTACTGTCCGCCTGCCGATTGCTACCGAATCCCTATAACCCCGCCTGTTTGTCACTGTTTCGTCACATGAAGTTCATGTGCCGCTAACGGTCGCTGGGTAACCTCATGCTTGAAGTCATTCAAGCCGGGGTGAGCGGGGCTCCCTTTGGGGACGCCGCCGGCCCAGGCTAAACAGATCAGAATCTTACGCTTAGCAGAATCGACCGGGGGACGGCCCGATGCAAGGGCGGCGGGAGAGCACTGTCCCGGAGACACAGAGAAAAGGAAGTATGAGCCAACACAGATTTCAGGCTTGGATCGCGGCGCCGCTGGCGGGATGCCTGCTGCTTGCGACCACCTCCATGGCAGCCGAGAATCCGGCCGCCGAAAGCGGCGGCAACGGGGCCGGAACGGTAGCCAGCCAGAAGATCGACGTGCAGAAGCTCCGTCAACAGATCGCCGAGCAGCAGAAACAGATCGAAGCGATGCAGAAAACGCTGGCCGCGCAGCAGCGGTTGCTGGACGCCACGAGCGCGCAACCAGCCGCCGACGCGCGCCCGGAGCGCGCGCCGCTCGGTCAGGTAGCCAGCACCAGCCCGATGATTCCGGCCGCGCCCGATTCTTCCAAGAGCATGCCGGCCAGCTCGAAGTCCGACGAGAAGGCTTCGCCGCTGCAGTTCGGCATCGGCAACACGACCATCATGCCGGTGGGCTTCATGGACGCCACGGCGGTGTGGCGCGACAAGGACGCCGGGTCGAGCATCGGTTCGAACTTCGGCAGCATTCCCTATAACAATGTCGCCGCGGGGCAACTCAGCGAATTCCGCTTCAGCCCGCAGAACTCGCGCCTTGGTTTCCGCGTCGATGGCGACTGGAAGGGCGCGCACTTCATCGGCTACAACGAGTTCGACTTCCTGGGCACCAGCGGATCGAACAACCTGGGCGTGACCAACGGCGCATTCGTGCCGCGCCTGCGCCTGTTCTGGGTGGACGTCCGCAAAGACAAGTGGGAATTCCTGGCCGGGCAGAGCTGGAGCATGATGACGCCCAGCCGCAAGGGGATCGCGGCGCTGCCGGGCGACCTCTTCTACAGCCAGGTGATCGACGTGAATTACATGATCGGCCTGCCGTGGAGCCGCCAGCCCGGCGTCCGCGTGCTGTATCACCCGAGCAACAAGGTCACTTTCGGCCTCTCGCTGGAAAACCCGGATCAGTACATCGGCGGCTCCGGCGGCGGACCGACGATCACGCTGCCGTCCGCGCTCAGTTCGCTCGGCGGCGGCCAGTTCGACAATTCGACCAACGTGCTCTCGACGCCGAACCTGCATCCCGACATCATCGCCAAGATCGCTTTCGACCCAAGCTCGCGCTTCCACTTTGAAGTTGGCGGCGTGGAACGCACCTTCAAGGATTGGAACCCGGTGACCGGTGTGCATTCGACGGTCGCGGGCGGCGGCGTTTCGGTGAACGCCAACGTCGAGGTGGTGAAGAACTTCCGCCTGTTCACCAACAACTACTGGAGCGATGGCGGCGGCCGTTACCTCTTCGGCAATGCGCCGGACGTGGTGATCCGCGCCGACGGCAGCATCTCGCCCATCCACTCGGGCGGCACGGTGGACGGCTTCGAAGCGCAGGTCACCAAGAAACTCATGCTGTACGCCTACTACGGCGGACTCTACATCGGACGCAACACGGCGTACGACGCCAACGGCACCAGCCTGGTCGGTTACGGCTACACGAAGTCGCCGGCGACGCAGAACCGCGCGATTAACGAAGTCACTTTCGGCTTCAACCAGACCATCTGGAAAGACGCCAAGTACGGCGCGCTGAACTTCATGGGCCAGTACGAGTACCTGATGCGCAACCCGTGGTACGTCGCCGCTGGCGCACCGAAGAGCGCGCACGACAACACGATCTATCTCAACCTGCGCTATACCCTGCCGGGCTCGGCCCCGACGATGGGCAAGTAAAGGACACGGCGGCGAAAAGGGTTTCCGGAATACAGGAGATTGAACAAATGAAAAAAGTTGCCAGTTTGCTTTTTGCTACGGCACTCGTTGGCGGGGTGGCTTCGGCGCAGGTTCTGATCAATGCGGCCGGAGCGTCCTTCCCGAACCCCATCTATCAGAAATGGTTCAGCGAGTACGGGAAGAAGACCGGCGTGCGGATCAACTACCAGTCGGTCGGGTCCGGCGCAGGCATCGGCCAGATCACCGAGGGCACAGTCGATTTCGGCGCGTCGGACGGCCCGATGAACGCGGAACAGACGAACAAGTTCCATTCCAAGCACGGCTACAACGTGCTGCACTTCCCGACGGTGATGGGCGCCGTGGTCGTGACTTATAACCTGCCGGGCGTCAGCCAGACACTAAACTTCACCCCGCAGGCGCTCGCCGGCATCTATCTGGGAAAGATCACGAAGTGGAACGACCCGGAGATTGCGAAGGCGAATCCGGGCGTGCGGCTCCCGGCGAACAACATCATCGTCGTACACCGCTCCGATGGCAGCGGCACGACCTACGTATTTGCCGACTACCTGTCGAAGGTGAGTCCGGAGTGGAAGAGCCGGGTGGGCAGCGCAACGTCGGTGACCTGGCCGGTGGGCCTGGGCGCGGCGAAGAACGACGGCGTCGCCGGCTTGGTGCGGCAGCGCCCCGATTCGATCGGCTACGTCGAACTGATTTACGCGGTGCAGAACAAGATGGCCTACGGCAATTTGAAGAACGCCGCGGGAGCCTTCATCAAGGCCTCCTCGGCGAGCGTCTCGGCGGCGGCCGCGGCGTCGGTGAAGACCATGCCGGACGACTTTAAGGTGTCGATCACCAACGCCGCCGGCAAAGCCTCCTACCCGATCGCGACCTTCACCTGGCTGCTGATTCCGGAGCGCATCCAGGACAAGACCAAGAAGGCCGCCATCGTCAACTTCCTGAAATGGATGCTCGACAAGGACGCCCAGGCGCTGGCCGAGAGCCTGGATTACGCCAGTCTGCCGAAGCCGGTGGTGGCGAAGGAGCTGAAGGCTATTGCGAAGGTGCAGTAGCATGAAGGACTTGAATGGAAACGGTTGAAAAGACAGTGGATCGCGCCCGCCCGCCCGAGCGGGCGCGGCGCTTTTCCGAAAGGCTGCTGACGGGCGACGCCGCGGCCAACCTGGTCGTCTTTCTGGCGGCGGCCAGCATCGTTGTGCTGACGTCATGGATCGTGATCGAGTTGTACCGCAACTCGGCGGCGTCACGCCACGAATTCGGGCTTTCCTTCCTGTGGGGGAAATCCTGGGATCCGGTCAACGAACACTACGGCGCGCTGCCGTTCATCTATGGCACGGTGGTGACCTCCGCGCTGGCGCTGCTGATGGCGATCCCGTTCGGCGTCGGCGCGGCGATCTTTCTGGCGGAGCTGGCGCCGCCGAAGATCTCCGACGCGCTTACATTTCTGATTGAACTGCTGGCAGCCGTGCCCAGCGTGATCTACGGCCTGCTGGGCATCTTCGTGCTGGTGCCGATGCTCGAAAAGGCCGAGCCGGCCATCCGGAGCGCGGCCGGCTACCTGCCCTTCTTTCAAGGCCCGTTTTACGGCGTGAGCGTGCTGGCGGCGGGCTTCGTCCTGGCCGTGATGATCGTGCCGTTCATCATCTCCATCTCGCGCGAGGTGCTGCTGGCCGTGCCCGCGGACCAGAGAGAGGCGGCGATGGCGCTAGGCGCGACGAAGTGGGAAAGCACGTGGGATGTCGTGGTCCCGTTTGCCGGCAAGGGCATTGTGGGCTCGATCTTTCTGGCGCTGGCCCGCTCGCTGGGCGAGACGATGGCCGTCACCATGGTGATTGGCAACACGCCGGTGATCAGCTCGTCGCTCTTCGCACCGGGCTACTCGATTGCGGCGGTGATCGCGAACGAATTCGCCGAGGCCAGCTCAGACATGCTGCGCAGCACGCTGATCGAGCTGGGCATGGTGCTCTTCGCCCTGACGTTCGTCATCAACGGCCTGGCGCGCATCCTGATTATGACTACGACCCGGAAGGGGAGCGCCGCATGAGCCTGCGCCTCATCTTCCGCAAGACGACCAACTACCTCATGCTGTCGCTGACCGGCGTTTGCGCGCTGGTGGCCGTCGGCATCCTTTTCTTTATCCTGGGATACCTGCTGTGGCACGGCGGAACCAGCCTGAACTGGGACTTTTTCACGAAACTGCCCGTGCCCGTGGGCGAACCCGGCGGCGGCATGGCCAACGCCCTGGTGGGGACCGCGAAGCTGCTGCTGATCGCCTCCCTCGTCGGCGTGCCCGTCGGCTTCCTGGGCGGCGTCTACCTGGCCGAATACGGCGGGAGTACGTTCTCGTTCCTGGTGCGCTACATGGCGGACCTGCTGAACGGCGTGCCGTCCATCGTCATCGGCATTTTCGCTTACACGGTCATCATTTTGACCCAGCACCACTTCTCGACGCTGGCCGGCGGCATCGCGCTGGGCGTGATGATGATCCCGATCGCGGTCCGCAGCACGGAGGAGTTCTTGAAGGCGGTGCCGAACTCGCTGCGCGAGGCGGCCGTCGCGCTGGGCGCGTCGAAGTCGCGGGCGGTGGTAACCGTCGTGATCCCGGCGGCCTTGAATGGCATCATCACGGGCATCATGCTGGATCTGGCCCGCGTGGCCGGCGAAACGGCGCCGCTGATCTTCACCGCGTTCGGCAACCAGTTCTGGAGTCCGGGCTGGAACCAGCCGACGGCGTCGCTGCCGGTGATGATCTACAGCTACGCGCTTTCGCCCTACGACGACTGGCACCGGCAGGCGTGGTCGGCGGGTTTCGTGCTGCTGAGTCTGGTGCTGGTGGTCAACGTCTTTTCCCGAATGATCCTTGCCAGAAAGAGACACGTTGCAAGGTAACTTATGGATAATTCCGCTAAGCCGTTTAATAACCCGAATCTGAATGAATCGCCGGAGCTCGTAGTGACCCAAGGCCGCGAATTCGTGAAGCTTCCGGATGGCGCGCAGCCCAAGCTGAAGGCGTCGAATCTCAACTTTTACTACGGCGGCTTCCAGGCCCTGCACGACATCAGTCTCGACATTCACGAGAATCGCGTGACGGCGTTCATCGGTCCGTCCGGTTGCGGCAAGTCGACGTTTCTCCGGACGTTGAACCGGATGCACGAAATGGTGCGCCATACACGCGTGGAGGGCGAAATCCTGCTGGATGGCGCCGATATCTTCGGCTTCGAGGTGTCGGGGCTCCGGCGCCGCGTCGGCATGGTGTTTCAGAAATCCAACCCGTTCCCCAAGTCGATCTTCGATAACGTCGCCTACGGGCTGCGGGTCAACGATGGCGTCCGGGGCGCCGCGTTGAAGGACGCCGTCGAAAGCAGCCTGCGGCGTGCGGCGCTGTGGGACGAAGTGAAAGACAAGCTGAACGAGTCGGCGTATTCGCTCTCGGGCGGCCAGCAACAGCGGTTGTGTATCGCCCGCGCGCTGGCCGTGAGCCCCGAAGTGCTGCTGCTCGACGAGCCGTGCTCGGCCCTGGACCCCATCGCCACGGCCAAAATCGAGGACCTGATCTTCCAACTGAAGGACAGTTGCACGATCGTCATCGTCACCCACAACATGCAACAGGCGGCGCGCGTCGCCGACTACACCGGTTTCTTCCTGCTGGGGCATCTGATCGAGTTCGACAAGACAACGACGATCTTCAAGAACCCCGCCCGGAAAGAGACTGAGGATTACGTCACCGGGCGGTTCGGATAAATCGCCCCGCGGGAGGAATTGGTGCGTCACTTTGTCGATGAACTGGAGCAACTGAGCCAGAAACTGCTGGAGATGTGCTCGCTGGTCGAAGCGGCCGTCCAACGCAGCATCAGCGCCGTTACCGAGAAGGATCTCAGCGCCGCCGAAGAGGTCCTGCGGAACGAAGCGCGGATCAACCAGATCGAAATCGATGTCGATGAGTTCGCCATCAACCTGCTGGCTTTGAACCAGCCGATGGCCGCCGACCTGCGCCTGATTATCGCGGCGCTGAAGATCAACACGGACCTGGAGCGGATGGGCGATCTCGCCGTCAACATCGCGCAGCGCGCGAAGTCGCTGGTCCAGGCGCCTGTCATTGCACCCATGATCGACATTCCGTACATTGCCGGTCTGGTGCAATCCATGGTGCGTAAGAGCTTGGATTCGTTCGTGTTGCGCGACGCCGAGCTGGCGCGCAGCGTGCTGGCGTCGGACACCGCCGTGGACAACCTGCGCAATGCGAGCTACCACGAACTCATCAGCTTCATGGAGCACGAGCCGTCCGGAATCCGGCAGGCCGTGGACCTGATTGCCGTCGTGCGGAACCTGGAGCGGATCGCCGACCATGCGACGAACATCGCCGAGGATGTCCTTTTCATGGTGAAGGGGATTGACGTCCGCCATCACGGTGAATCACGATGGAACAAGGCCGAGGAGCACGATATCGTTCCGTAAAGACGGTGCTCCAGGATGGCTATCGAAAGATTTTTGAGCGAAATTCCGCGCCTCCGTGTGGAGCGGGAGCCGTGCGTTGACAGCAGTGGCATTTGGTGTGCTACGCTGTAAAGGTTCGAGAAGTTAGCTGGACTGCTGCGGTTACCCTTTTTGTGACCCGGTGAAAGCCGGGAAACGGGAAGTCGTCCGGGCAGCCGCCCCGAGGTTCCTGCCGGCAGAGCTCCGGTAGGGATATGGGCGGGTCTCAAAGACCCTCTTCTACGGCTAAGCCGGTATGTGCCGGTCTGAAGCCGCCAGATTTCGGGAATTCTCCTACGGCCGCGATAGAAACTCAGTGCGTATGGGCGTGCTTGCGGCCGCGTGGTTGAAACGACGCTCTGACAAACGAGACAGAGGTTAGTTCGTGCCTACGTTTAATCAGCTTGTTCGCAAGGGGCGCAGGCCGCCCAGATATAAGACAGCGAGTCCGGCGCTGCAGTCCTGCCCGCAACGGCGGGGAGTCTGCACGCGTGTCTATACGACGACGCCAAAGAAACCAAACTCGGCGTTGCGTAAAGTCGCGCGCGTTCGCCTGACGAACCAGATCGAAGTGACGACGTACATTCCCGGTGTCGGCCACAACCTGCAGGAGCACTCGATTGTGCTCATCCGCGGCGGCCGTGTAAAGGATTTGCCGGGCGTGCGCTATCACATCGTTCGCGGAACGCTCGACACGGCTGGCGTGAGCGGCCGTATGCAGGGCCGTTCCAAGTACGGCGCGAAGCGTCCCAAGGCCGGTCAGGCGCCTGCCAAGAAGAAGTAAGGGAACACAGGGAAAGGAGCTCCAGCCAACATGCCTCGCAGACGCCGCGCTGAGGTGCGGGAGATTCAGCCCGACAGCGTTTATGGTTCGACGCTGGCCGAGAAGTTTATTAATTCGATGATGTGGGAGGGCAAGAAGACTGCCTCCCAGCACATCTTCTACGGAGCGATGGACATCATCCAGGAACGGACCAGCGACGAGCCTCTGAAACTGTTCAAGAAGGCCGTCGAGAACTGCAAGCCGCTGCTGGAAGTGAAGACGCGCCGTGTGGGTGGCGCGAACTACCAGGTGCCAATCGAGGTTCCGCAGAACCGCCGCACTTCGCTGGCGATCCGCTGGATTCTGATGGGCTCGCGGACGCGCTCCGAAAAGAGCATGGCCGAGAAGCTGGCCAATGAGTTGATGGACGCCGCGAACAACCGCGGCGCCGCGATGAAGAAGAAAGACGACGTCCACCGCATGGCCGAAGCCAACAAGGCTTTCGCGCACTACCGGTGGTAACCAGGGAGGAGACCGGAAACAGCCGTTTGCGCTGACCACGATCGTATGCCACGTACTATTGCACTCGACAAGATGAGAAACATCGGCATCATGGCCCACATCGATGCCGGTAAAACCACCGTTACCGAGCGCATTCTCTATTACACCGGCCGCACCTACAAAATTGGGGAGGTGCATGAAGGCACCGCCACGATGGATTGGATGGTGCAGGAGCAGGAGCGCGGCATCACGATCACGTCGGCGGCGACGACGTGCCACTGGCGGGAGCATCAGATCAACATCATCGATACCCCCGGTCACGTCGATTTCACGGCTGAGGTCGAGCGCAGTCTGCGCGTGCTGGATGGCGCCGTCGCGGTGTTCGACGCCGTGGCCGGCGTGCAGCCCCAGACCGAGACAGTCTGGCGCCAGGCCGATAAGTACTCCGTCCCGCGGATCTGCTTCATCAACAAGATGGACCGGGTCGGCGCGGACTTCTATCATTCGGTCGACACGATTGTTCAGCGTCTCAGCGCGCGGCCGGTTCCGATTCAGTTGCCGGTCGGCGCCGAAGATCAGTTCAAGGGCATTGTTGACCTGATCACGATGAAGGCGCGCCTGTGGCATGACGAAACGCTCGGCGCCGAGTACGACGACGTCGATATCCCCGCCGATCTGGCTGACCAGGCTAAGGAATATCACGAGAAGATGATCGAAGCCGCCGCCGAGTGCGACGAGCATCTTTTCGAAAAGTACATTGACGGCAAGCCGTTTACGCAGGAAGAACTGATCGCCGGTCTCCGCAAGGGAACGATCGAACAGAAGATCTTCCCGGTCGTTTGCGGTTCGGCTTTCAAAAATAAAGGCGTCCAGAACATGCTGGACGCGATTGTGGATCTTCTGCCGTCGCCGGTTGACGTTCCTCCGATGGAGGGCCACGATATCGACGACAAGTCGATTAAGCTGCAGCGCAAGGCCGACGACAACGAGCCGTTCGCCGCGCTCGTGTTCAAGATCATGACCGACCCCTTCGTGGGGCAGTTGGCCTTCATTCGCGTCTATTCCGGCCGGCTGGCCGCCGGCGACACGGTCCTGAACGTTCACAAGAACCGCACGGAGCGCGTCGGCCGCCTGGTCCGCATGCACGCGAACAAGCGCGAAGAGCTGACCGAGGTGCTCGCGGGCGACATCGTGTCCTGCGTGGGCCTGCGCAGCGTCGGCACGGGTGACACGATCTGCTCGTCGGATCATCCGATCCTGCTGGAGTCGATCGAATTCCCCGAGCCGGTGATCCAGCTCGCCATCGAGCCGAAAACCAAAGCCGACCAGGAAAAGCTGGGCATGGCCATTGCCAAGCTGGTGCAGGAAGATCCTACGCTGCGCATCTCGACCGACCATGAGACGGGCCAGACGATTCTGGCTGGCATGGGTGAGCTGCACCTGGACATCATCGTCGACCGTCTGCAGCGTGAATTCGGCGTCGGCGCGAACGTCGGCAAGCCGCAGGTGGCCTACCGCGAAACGATCCGCAAGAAGGCGGAAGGCGAAGGCCGTTTTGTCCGCCAGACCGGTGGCCACGGCCAATACGGCCACGTCAAGATCCGCATCGAGCCGATCACGGACACCAATTACGAGTTCGTCAATGCGGTTGTCGGCGGGTCTGTGCCGAAAGAGTTCATTGCTCCGGCCGAGAAGGGCATCGTCGAGGCCATGGAGGGCGGCGTGCTGGCCGGTTTCCCGATGAACAACATCAAGGTGACCCTGTACGACGGCAGCTATCACGAAGTGGACTCCTCGGAAATGGCGTTCAAGATCGCCGGTTCCATGGCGCTGAAGGACGCCTGCAAGAAGGCCAAGCCGGTCCTGCTCGAACCTGTCATGAAGGTCGAAGTGGTGGTGCCGGACGAGTACATGGGTTCGGTGAATGGCGATTTGATCAGCCGCCGCGGCCGCCTGGAGGGCGTCGAGCGGCGTGGTGGAACGCAGATCATCAGCGCCATGGTGCCGCTGTCGGAAATGTTCGGGTATGCGACGGAGATCCGGTCGCGGACCCAGGGCCGGGGCAGTTTCACGATGCACTTCGGCCGTTACGAAGAGGCTCCGGTGTCGGTGACCGAAGAGGTTGTCAGCCGGGCGCAGGGCAAGGTTTCGGAGTAAAAGGTTAGCGGCCGGCAAGGCCAGGTAGCAATTTTCGCGAGTGCGCAGGAGAGTGAACCGAGATGGCGAAAGAGAAATTTGATCGCAGCAAACCGCACATCAACATCGGCACGATCGGTCACATTGACCACGGGAAGACGACGCTGACGGCGGCGATCACGAAGGTTCTGGCGAAGCACAACCCGAAG